>Ga0194133_10001700_pt1 | contig 36983 bp, 20 predicted proteins | sample TA2KigOf40mmetaG_FD_155448 | JGI IMG/M metagenome (GOLD analysis project Ga0194133, IMG submission 155448) | Freshwater microbial communities from Lake Tanganyika, Tanzania - TA2015055 Kigoma Offshore 40m | ecosystem: Environmental > Aquatic > Freshwater > Lake | place: Tanzania: Lake...
CCTTAACCATCGGGTTGCATGCCTCGACCACAGCCGCCCACTCGGCCTGCGTGACGACAAACTTTCCCAGCCGGTATTCACTCGGAATGACGACCCGATGCCGCGGCTCCTCGTTGGGATTCTCCCCGCGCGACCCCATTACGAACTCCCCCGCAGGGATCGGCCGAAAGCGCATCGGCTCCGCGCCATTGGGCAGCGGCCAGCGAATGTCGTCTTTGTCCGCGAGGCCATCCCAGACCGTGGGCGCGGATCGCCGCGCGGCTGGCGCGGTCGCGAGTATCGGATGTGGCATCGAACCGGCCATCGGCTGCCCCCCGGCAATTTCGGGAGGGATTCTAACCCACCCCGGGGGCCCGCAGAATCAGGCTGGCTCAGGGGCGACGACAAGCATATCGGCCGTCGCAGAGACGATCCGCAGGAGCGACCCGTCGGCGCAGCGGATGCAGGGCACGCCGTCGCGCTCGATGCACGCTGCCGGTGACGCCACGAGCCGATCGTCCGGCCCACCGTCGGCGACGCTTGCCGCGGCTTTAGAGATGATCTCGATCCGCCGCCGCGGCCGGCGCGACAGTGCAAACGATTGCCCCGACGGGCGAAACACCATCCCCTCCGGTCCGTCCTCCTCATACGCATGAACCCACACGCCAGGCGCCGGCCACCGGCCAGAGGGCGTCGGATCGGGATGGGAGTCGGATGTGGCCATGCCGCCGAGTGTAGCTGCAGAGAGAGCCACACGAGATCGCGGCGGCGGCGGGGAGCAGAGGATCGCGCCGCCCCGCGTGCGGCCGGCACCGGGGCGATTGGACGGCCCGCCGGCCGGATGCGACATTCGACGGGTCGCATCGATGCCACGAGCGGCATTGAGCCGGATCGAGCCCTGCCCACATCCACCGATGACAAGCACCAGCGATACCACGCGCGACAAAGATGCGTCGGCCCCCGATCCGCGGCGCGACGCGGCGACGGTGTCGCTGGTGGTGTTGGCCGTGATCGCGTTTGCAGCGGCTTTTACCTATCTGGGCCCGGTGCTGCGGCCGTTTTTGATCGCCGTCTTCCTCTACTACGCCACGCAGTTTTTCGCGCGGCTCCTCACGCGGTTGGGCCTCACCCCCGCCACCGCGTATGCCAGCCTCCTCCCGGTGGCGGTGATCCTCACGATCCTCTTTGGCCAGCTCGTCCACCGCGAGGCGGGCGTGTTTTTGGCGAAATGGCCGCGCTACGAAGCCCGGATCATGCGCGTGATCGACACGACCAGCAGCACGCTCCGCTCGTGGAACGTGTTTGCACCGCGGAAGGAAGACGACGCCGAACCGGTGATCGAGGAGGCCGACTCCGCGCCCGCGGCGGCGCCTGCCGCCCAGGCAGCGGCTCAGCCCGGTTCGGCAGACGTACCGGTCAGCGACCTCGGTCAAGAGCCCGACGTGGGCGCGGTGCCAGACGAGAGCCATGCGCCCGTTGGCGGCGCGGCGAAAGGGCCGCGCGGGACCGGCGACCCGAGCGACTTTTTCCGTGTCACGTCGCAGGCGGCGGTGGACTATGTCTTTCGCCACAGCCTCGACGTGGCGGAGCTCTTCATCCTCGTGCTTGTGTACCTCGTGTTCCTGTTCCTCGGTGGGCGGAAGCTGCCGGCGAAGATCCGCCGGGCGTTTCCCGGCGACCAGGGGGAGCGGATCCTCCAGATCGGCGCGGGGATCACCGATTCGATCGAGGCCTTCATGGCGGTCAAGACGCTCGTCGGCCTGGGGATGGGGGCGACGGCGGGGGCGATCATGTTTCTGATGGGGCTCGACCACTGGCTGTTGTGGGCGTTCCTGTTTTTCGCGAGCAACTACATCACGTATATCGGCAGCGCCGTCACGATCATCCCGCCGATCGTGCTGGCGTTTTTCGACTTCGCAAACCCCTGGATGGCGGGGCTGCTGGCAGTGTTGCTGCTGGTCAACCGGCTGGTGTGGATCGACTTCATCGAGGTCCGGCTGTCGGGGCGCGAGCTGAACCTCGATCCGGTGCTGATGTTTCTCTGGCTCGCCTACTGGGGCTGGGTGTGGGGCGTGCTCGGGCTGATCCTCGCCTACCCGATGATGGCCGCGGTGAAAATCGTCCTCCAGCACGTCGGCGGCGGCGCCCCCTGGGCGGTGCTGCTCAGCGACGAATAGAGCGGAGACTTCGCAGCATGGACCCGCGCGACGCGACTCACCCCCGAGAGACGAGCGCTCCCGATTCGGCCACCGAGCCAGCGCCGGCACCGGCCGGCAGCCCGATCGACGCGGCCGCTCGCCCCGCCGACGCTTCGGGCGGCGATTCAGATCCGGCAGTCGCTCCCGCCACTGCTGCCGCGGCGCGGTCGCTCGACCACGGGCGCTGGCGCTACCCCGCCGATGCCCGGCTGCTAACCGAGATTCTCGCCAGCGACGCGGTCAAGCGGCGCCTCGAAAGCCCCGCCTACGAGATCGCCCGGCAGACCAGCCGCACGGGGATGCTCGCCGGCGCGGTGATGGTCGATCCGACCGTGCTGCCGCACCTCGCCGAGGCGATCGACGGGGTGCGGCGAGAGTTTCCCGACATCCAGCGGATCGACTGCTTCGTCTACAACTCCGGCGACATGAATGCGTTCATCACGCCGGGGCGGTCGGGCACGTTCATCGCGCTGTCGAGCGCGGCGGTCAACCACCTCGATGCCGGCGAGCTGAAGTACGTGCTCGGCCATGAGTTTGGCCACGCGCTGTTCGGCCATATCGACGTCCTCGCCGGAAACCTCGCCGTCGATCCGCTCCTCCCCACCGCCGACGCGGGGCGCGTGCGGAGCTGGCAGCGGGCGGCGGAAATCACGGCCGACCGGATGGGGCTGGCGGTGTGCGGATCGCTCACGTCGGCCGCCCGGGCGCTGTTCAAGGTGGCGTCGGGGATCGTGTCGGACGCGGTGGTGGCGTCGCCGGAGCGGTTCGCGGCGCAGTGGCAGCGGCTGGTCGAGGAGGTGATCAGCGAGGGGGACCGCGGGTTCGACCATATCTCCCACCCGTTTCCGCCGCTGCGGATGCGGGCGATGCTGCTCTTCTCCGAGGCCCGCGCCGCCGGCGATGGCGCGGCGCTCGACGCGGCCAACACCGCGATCGACGGGATGCTGGCGATGATGGAGCCGGGGGGCGGCGGCGGCACGCTCGACGACCCGCTGCTGCGGGGCCTGTTTTTCTGGGGGGGCCTCGTGGTGGCCCTCGCCGATGGGTATGTCAGCCCGCGCGAGTGGCGCCGGCTCGAGACCGTCGCCCCGCCGGGCACCGACCTCACGGCCACCGTGGCCTCCGCCGCGGCCGACGACGCCGGCTGCTGGGAGCAATTCTCGACGGCGTTTCTCGGCCGACGGCGGAAGTTCAGCGGGCTCGAGCTCCACCGCGTGCTGTACGGCCTGTACGACGTGGCCAAGGCCGACGGCAAGGTGTCGGACGGGGAGATGGAGCGGATGCGGAAGCTGGCCGCGATCCTCGGCGTGGTCCCCGAAGCCTGCGACCATGTCGCGGCCCAGTTCGAACGCGACCTTCGCAAGACGGAGCAGGTGTCCGATGGCCGATGACACGCCCGCCCTGCTGCGGCAGGTGGAGAGCATCGCGGCGCTGGCGGCGCTGCGCGGCTGGATCGACGAGAAGGAACAGGCGTTCGTGATGGACTTCGAGACCGGCGGCTACCGCTCGCAGCGGGTGCTGGTGCGCGTGTTCGCGCTCGGGCCCGGGGGGAAGGCGATGATCTCGATCCAGTCGCCCGCCCGGTTCATCGCCACTCGGTGGTTCAAGCGGCTGTCGCGCGGCGAGGCGCTGCGCCTGCTCCATGAAAACGAATCGCTCCGCTTCGCCCGCTATGGCCTGGTCTCGACACCCAAGGGGATGATCGTGATGGTGTCGTGCGACCTGATGCTCGAGACGCTCGACGCCGAGGAACTGCGCGTCCATGCCTACGCCGTCGCCAACGCCGCCGACCGCTACGAGGCCCAGTTTGGCGGCGACCAGTATTGAACCCCGGAGAACCGCGCGATGCAGGTGCAGGTGATTGTCTACGCCGATCCCGAGGCCCTCGGCCGTGCCGCCGGCGGCGAGGCGGCCGACGAGCTGCGCCGCGTGCTGGCCGCCAAGGGACAGGCGACGCTCGTGGTCGCCACGGGGGCGAGCCAATTCGCCACGCTGGCAGCGCTCGTCGCGGCGCCGGGGATCGACTGGAGCCGGGTGACGGCGTTTCACCTCGACGAATACGCCGGCCTGTCGGCCGACCATCCGGCGAGCTTCCGCAGGTATCTGCGCGAGCGCTTCGTCGATCGGCTGCCGACGCCCCTGGCGGCGTTTCACGCGATCGATGCCCAGACCGATCCGGCTGGCGAATGCCGGCGGCTGGCGGGCCTCGTGCCGGAGGGGGCGTTTGACCTGGCGCTGATCGGGATCGGCGAGAACGGCCACCTCGCGTTCAACGACCCCCCGGCCGATTTCACGACGACCGAACCATATCTGGTCGTCGCCCTCGACGAAGCCTGCCGGCGGCAGCAGGTGGGGGAGGGATGGTTTCGAGACCTGGCCAGCGTGCCGACGCACGCGATCTCGATGAGCGTGCGGAGGATCATGGCGTCGCGGCGGATCGTCTGCTCGGTGCCCGACGCGCGGAAGGCGACGGCGGTGAAAGACGCGCTCGAGGGGCCGGTGAGCCCCGAGTGCCCGGCGTCGATCCTCCGCGAGGCGGTCAACCCGGTGAGTATGCATTTGGACACGGCGGCGGCGGGGAGGCTGACCGCGCGGGGGTGAGGGGCACGGCTGCGCGGGGGCGAGGTCACACCACAGCAGCCTCGGCTCGGGCTCTGCAGAGGGGACGCCCCTCCACCTCTGCCCTCGCATCGACCCGCACACAGTTGCGACGGGCCGATGCGAGGGCAAAGGCGCGGGGGGCGTCCCCTCTGCAGAGCCCGAGCGGAGGCTGCGCCCGCCGCAGTGACCCACGGAAATGCCGGACGAACCAGTTTTTGCTTCATGGTGTTTCGTTTCACCTCAACGCGCCATGGAATAGGCTCAGGTCGCGGTGGGTTGCGGGTGCCGGGATTCCGATCATCACTTGAAGCGTCTTTCGTCACGTGTCGTCCTGGGAGGTTGATCATGCAGCGGATCGTGGCCGTGGTGATCGCGGTGGTCGTCGCGTGTGGATTGGCGCGGATGGTGCCCGCGCGGGGGCAGGCGCCGGCCGGGGGGCTGGTGGTCGAGGCGGCGACGTATGGCGTGTATGACGATGGCAAGCCGGTGGCGGGGAAGACGATCACCGTCACCGACGCCGTCTGCCGGCTGGTCAAAGACGGCCGGCTGCGGCTCGAAGTGGGCAACGACCCGTTCGGCGATCCGGCCAGCGGCGAGGGGAAGACGCTCGCCGTCCGCTACTCACTCAGCGGTACGCCCGGCACGCTCGTCGTCGCCGAAGGGGAGACGCTGCTGATCCCGGTGCCAAAGCTCGCCGGGGCACTGACGGTGAAGAAGGCGACCTACGGCGACCACGCGCAGGGAATGACCTCCGACGTCACTGATCTGGTCAAGGCCCGGCTCCGCGACGGCCGGCTCGAGGTGAAGGTCGACAACGACCTCCTCGGCGACCCGGCGGTTGGCTCGTTCAAGCAGCTCCGCGTCGAATACACGATCGGCGACGTCGAACTGGTGAAGCGGACCTACGAAGGGGGCACGCTGGTGATCACCGAGCCGGGGAAGCAAACGCCGGCGAAGTGAGCGGGGAGGAGTGTTGAAGTCGGCCGTGTGCGACGGATGGGCTGCCGGATGCGGCTGACGGCGACCTGGGAAACCCTCGGCATTTCCCGCGGGCGCGGGCGTCACCACCCCGCAGCGCGGCTTGGCACGCGGGGGTCGCTCGCGCCGATGAACGTGCCGTCGGGGGCACGGGCGACGATCTGCGACACGCCGATCACGGCGTCGTCGTGGAGGACGTGGCCGCGGGCCGCGAGCGCCGCGCGGACGTCGGCCGGGATCCCCGACTCGACGGCGAGGCGATCGGGCTTCCACTGATGGTGGATCCGCGGGCCGGCGATGGCCTCGGCCGGTGACTGGCCGAGGTCGAGGATCCGGACCACGTTCTGCACCGTCTGCGAGATGATCGTCGGCCCGCCGGCCCCGCCGAGCGCGAGGATCGGCCGCCCCTGTTCGAGGACGAGCGTCGGGCTCATGCTCGACAGCGGCCGCTTTCCCGGCGCGACGGCATTGGCCTCGCCACCGACCAGTCCGAAGGCATTGGGCACGCCGGGCTGGATCGAGAAGTCGTCCATCTCGTTGTTGAGGACGATCCCGGTGCCGGGGACGATCACCTTCGATCCGAACGTGGTGTTGATCGTCGCCGTGCAGGCGACCCAATTCCCCTCGGCATCGGCGACCGAGAAGTGGGTGGTGTGCCGGCCGCCGGTGAAGATGTCGGTGTCGGCGGCGGGAGGCGTGCCGGCACCTGGCACCGCGGTGCTCCGCTGCGGATCGACCCGCGCCGCCAGGCCGGCGAGGTACGCCGGGTCGAGGAGGCCGCGCGGCACCTTCGCAAACACCGGGTCGCCGAGCCAAAACGCCCGATCGGCAAACGCCAGCTTCATGCTCTCGGCGAGGAGATGCTCGCGCGCTCCCGGTGCGGTCGCGGCGGCGAGGTCGTGGCCCGAAAGCAGCGTGAGGATCTGCGCCACATGGATGCCCCCCGAGCTCGGCGGCGGCACGCCGAGGATCGTGCGACCGCGGTACGGGGTGCGCAGCGGCTCGCGCTCGACGACGCGGTAGGCGGCGAAATCGTCGGCCGTGAGGATGCCACCGTGGGCCGCCATCCACTCGCCGACGGCGCGGGCGAACCCGCCGCGATAAAACCAGCCGGGCCCGTCGGCCGCGATCCGGCGATAGCTCTCGGCGAGGTCGGGCTGGACGAGCCGATCGCCGGCGGCGAGCGGGGTGCCGTCGGCATGGAAGAAGACCGCCCGCGAGCCGGGAAATCGGCCGAGGTCGTCGGCCTTGGTGGCGAGGCGCTTGGCGTAGTGCGGGTCGATCTCAAAGCCATCGGCGGCGATCCGTGCCGCCGGACTGACGACGGCGGAGAGCGACAGGCGGCCATGGCGCGCTTGTGCCTCGGCGTAGGCCGCGAGCGCCCCAGGCACGGCCACTGCCAGCGGGCCGGTCTGGCTGGCGGCGGTGTCTCCCTTGCCATCGCGAATGAACATGCCGGGCGTCGCCGCGGCGGGGGCAGTCTCCCGGCCGTCGAGGACGACCGACTTTCCCGCAGCGGTGTGGATGAGGATGAAGCAGCCGCCGCCGAGGCCGGAATTGAAGCCGTCGACGACACCGAGCGTGACGCCGGCGGCGACGGCGGCGTCGATCGCATTGCCACCGGCGGCGAAGGCGTCGAGGGCGGCCTGTGTGGCGAGTGGATGGACGGTGGCCACGATCCCACGCCGGCCGGTGGCGATGGTGGCACGGTCAGGCTCGAGCGCGCGGGCGGGAGACGGGCACAGCGCGATCGCCAGCGCGACCAGGACCGCCACGCGGGTCGGCCCCGCGGCGAGAGCGAGGGGATCACGGACGGGGCACACGTTGGATCGCATCGGCCGACTCCCCGAGGGAACTGGGCTTTAGGATATGGTCAGCGGGAACCCGGACAATGGGCCCCTGCTCCCGTCGACCGTCCCGCGACGATTCCGACAGAGCCCGAAGCCCCTCCGTTTCAGCGCGCATGCAACCCCTCACGCTCATCGGCCTCGCGCTGGCGGGATTCGCTGCCGGGTTCATCGACGCCATCGCCGGCGGGGGTGGGCTGATCTCGCTCCCCGCGCTGTTCTACGCCGGCCTTCCCGGCCACCTGGCGCTTGGCACCAACAAGCTCCAAAGCGCCGTCGGCACCACGATGGCCGTGACCAAGTACCACGGTGCCGGGCTGATCGACTGGCGCGACCTCCGGCCGGCCGTGCTCGTGACGGCTCTCGCCGCCGCGCTCGGCACCGCGGCCGTGCTCCTGGTCGACAACGACGTGCTCACACGTGTCGTCCCCTGGCTGCTCCTCGGCGTGGTCGCATGGATCATGCTCCGCCCGCGCCTCGGCGAAGCGAGCGGGCCGCCGCGCCTCGGTGTCTGGCCGTTCGCCGGACTCGCCGGATCGGTGCTCGGGTTCTACGACGGATTCTTCGGCCCGGGGACCGGCGCGTTTTGGACGGCGGCGTGGGTCGAGGGGCGGGCGCTGCCGCTCCCGCGGGCGACGGCGGCGACGAAGGTCGTCAATCTCACGAGCAACGTCGCGGCCCTGGCGGTGTTTCTCTCCCAGGGTGCGGTCGATCCTGCCGCCGCGGCGGTGATGATCGTCGGCCAGTTGATCGGCGGCCGGCTCGGCGCGACGCTGGCGATCCGCCACGGGGCGCCGTTCATCCGCGTGGTCTTCATCGCGGTCGTGCTGGCACTCGTCGGGCGGCTGCTGTGGCCAAGCGCCTGACGGGCGTTCGCGGCATGTTCCACGTCAGGCGACGACGCGCGCGATCTCAGCCGAGGCGGAGACCGCGGCCGGCGCGGAGATACTCGGGGCCGAAATTCGGGCTGTCGGGGTCGGCCACGACTCCCGCCGCCGGATCGGCGACGCGGAGTGCGTCGCCGGCACGCCATGAGCCCGACGCCTGCCACTCGTAGCAGCGAATCTGCTCGGCTGCCTGGTTCGACGCACCGAGAGCGGCGAACACCTCGGCCGTGAACTTCCGGCCGCTCCGCTCGACGACGGCCACCGACAGCGGCGCGTTGAACCCGGCGCCGGTCGGCAACGGGACCGACTTGCCGAGGAAGAAATCAGTGCCCGGCTTGGGTTGCCAGTCGCCGCCATTGTCCGTCGGCCGGCCCCCGTGGGGACCGGCGATGCCGAACTTCTGCGCGCCCTTCGACAGTGCCTCGGCGATCGCTCCCAGGGCGGCGGCGGTCGGGGCGGCACCGCCGGCCACAAGCGCCCGGACGACGGCGTTGTCGATGACGCGAAACGCCCCCTGACCGCCGCGCGATGCCCCGAGCACGAGATCGGTCTTCAGGTCGCCGTCGACGTCACCGGCGGCCAGCGACGCCCCGAAGATGAACGCGTTTTGCAGCGTGCGCGCCGGGCCCGACTCGATCGGGCTCACGATCGGCAGCGTCGCGAGCGGAGGCAGGCCGCGGGCGGCCGGCCCGAACAGCGTGAGCTGGGCCGTGTCCATCGCCCGGACACCGCTCGACGTGGTCAGTTGGCTCGGCCTGGCAGTCGTCGTGGCGACGACGATCGTCCCCTGCGGAGCGGCCGCTTGACCGATGTCGGTGGCAAACGCCCCGACGGTCACGCCGGTGACCGAGCCGCCAGGCAGGGTCAGCTCCCGCACCGCACGCGGCGCCCGCGTGCCGTCGGCGGCGGGCTCGGCACGGTCGACCGTCGGCCGTGCGCCCGAGTGGGCGACCGACAGATCGAAGACCCACGCCCGGTCGGCACCGCGGCGCGTCGCCGGATCGACCAGTCCGGTGGTGGCGACGACCAGCTCGGGCAGCCCCGCGTGGCTGGCCGGCAAACCCTCGGGGAGGATGTCGCCGACGGCGACGGAAAAGCCACCGGCATAGCCCGGCGCGGCATCGAGCAGCGACGACATGTCGAGCGCGACGGTCGACCAGGCACCGCCGCCAGGCCTGCCATTGACCAGGAGGATCGTGCGGGCGGTCGCGCCGAAGACCGTGGCGAGCGGACGGCCCGTGCCGTCGGCCTGCTGCGTCGCCGGGTCGACGAGCTGCCCGGGGACGGCGCCCGGGGCGATCACGATGTCGGTATAGCCATCGGCATCGAGGTCGGCGGCTGCGACGCGCACCCCGCCCTGGAACCGGTTCACGAAGGCATGGATCTCGGCGGCGGTCGCCGAGGTCTCACCGGCGATCCGGGCGCGGTCATACGCCGCCGCCAACCGGGAGCCGAACCACTCGCCCACGACCGCGCCGCTGCCGACCGGCGCGGAGTCTGAGTCGCGCAGGAGCGAGGCATCGACGAGCCGGGCCGCCGGCAACGACACCGCCGCCACGACCAGCGTGCCGCGCGCCCGTTGCTCGAGCGTGTCGCCCGGAACGAGCGTGATCTCGACGCCGTCTCCCTTGGCGACGATGTCCTTCACCGTGCGGATGACGGCTGGCTTGTCAGACTCCGGCGTGAGGACGACCGGCACACCGGCGAGCTGCAGCTTGCCCCCCTGGCGCGACGTCAGCGACGCGACCATGCCGGCCGTGAGCGGCGCGGCGACGAGCGTGCCCTTGTCTCCGACCGTGTAGGCCACCTCACGGTCCCAGGTCGACGTCGGCCCGTCGCCGCCAACCGCGAGCACCGGCGCCGCGGTGGCCATCACGCCGCGGGAGAACGCCGACGTGCCGAGCGCCGCCCCGGCGTCGTCGAGCCGCGTCGCCGTCGCCGTCAGCCACATGCCGACCGGCACGGTCGCCGACGGAAGCTCGAACGTCACCCGCCCGTCGGCGCCGGCCTTGGCGCTTGCCAGCAGCGACCGCCCCTCGAACGCGGCCACGTCGACCGGGAAGCCGTACACGTCGGCGACGGCGCTTGAATACAGTTGCACCAGGTGCCCTGCGGCGGCGGGCGTCATCGCGACCTGGATGCGAACGACGGCGGCGGCGTTGTCGCGGACGATCCGGGCGATCGCGGGGGCCGCCGATGCGGCTGCCGCCGCGCCGGTCAACTGGATCCCCTTCCCCGGTTCGCCGCCGTTGGAGTGGATCGTGTTGGACAGCGCCACGCTCGCCCCGGACATGGCGATGCCATGGGCGGCATTTCCGGCGATCACGTTGGGGCGGGCCGGCGAATCGGCAGCGCCGTTCCAGCCGACGACCACGCCGTTGCCAGCGATCGACAAACCGCTGCCGAACGCGCCGGTGCCGTTGCCGACGATCGAATTGGACACGATCGTCGTCCCGGTGAGCGTGCCGGCCGTGTTCTCGATCCCGTGGCGGGCGTTGCCGGCGATCCGGTTGCCGGTCGGCGTTGTGCCGGCAGTTCCGAATGGCTGCGCGCCGCCGATCCGGAGCCCCTGGAGAGCACCTCCACTGGCGTCGAGGACGATCCCGCTCCCCTTGTTGGCCACGATCCGCGAGCCCTGGATGGCCGAGCCCGAGTAGTCGCCGCTCGCGACGCGGATCCCGGTGCCGTTGCCACTGACCGTGAAGCCGTCGAGCGTCGAGCCGACCGACCCGCCGAGGAACTTGACACCTGCGCTGCCAAAGCCGCTGACCGAGTTGCCCGGCACCGTCAGCACGACGTTCGGCACGCCCTTGCCGACGACGAGGCCATCGGCCTGAGCGGGCGTGCCGACCAACCGCACGGGCGCCGATGCCGAGACCGACTGGCCGCGCGACAGCGTCAGCCCGGCGAGCGGCGCCACGGCACCGACCGGGGCGTCGAACGTGATCGCCCGATCGGCCGCGACGGTCACGGGAAACCGGCCGTCGAGCGCCGCACCGAACCGGATCCCGCCGCCGACGGCATCGAGCGACGTCTTCACCGCGACCTGGACCGGATCGGCCAATACGATCCCTCCCGCACCCACCTTGATGGACGGGGCGGCGATCCGCGTGGTCCCCCCGGCATCGGTCACGAGTGCCGCCAGCGGTGCGACGCCCCCGACCGCGGCGCCGAAGAGCGTGGTTCCGGCCGACTTCGCCGTGAGCGCGAAGGCCCCGTCGACCGGGCCGGCAAACGTGATCGGGCCGGCGCCGGCAGAGACGGTCGTGGCGCCGGCGAGTTTCGTCGCCCGATCGATCGCGAACGCCCCGCCACCGGTGGCCTGGTTCCCCCGGAGCGTGACGACATCGTCGTGGTACTTTTGAAACCCGGTCGTCGTCACGTTGGCGAGCGTGACCGTGCCACCGGCGTCGGTCTCGAGGTTCGCGACCGAGACCGGGCCGGCGAAGCTCGTGGACCCGGTGGTCGTGGCCCGCAGGCCCACCTTGCCGGTCACCGTGCCGAGAAACGCGATCGCGCCGGCGCCGGCCGCGACCGTCGTCGGCGTGCCGAGGACCACAGCATCGCGGTACAGCTGGCCGGCGGGAAGCGTGGTGGTGATCGTGCCGCCGCGGATCTCGGTCGTACCGGCCGCGTCGGTCGCGAGGCTTCCGACCGTGACGGCCTTCGCGAACGATGTCGTCCCCGCGGCGTTGATCGCGAGCGAAGCCGCCCCGGTCACCGTTGCCGCACACGTCACCCCGGCCTCGGCGGCCGACAGGACCGTCGCCGCGCCGAGCGCGAGGGCATCGCGGTAGAACTGCCCCTTCACCGTCGCCACACTGCCGCCGTCGATCGCGGTGGTGCCGGCAGCATCGGTCTCGAGGGACACGAGCGCCACCTTCGCGCCGACCGGCCCGACGAATCGCGTCGTCTGCCGCGACCGGGCGACGAGAGCATGCGGGCCGTCGACGGTCGAGCGGAAGATCAAGTCACCGGGGCCGGCGTCGATCGTCGTGTCGCGGGTGAGGACGACAGGGTCGCCGAAGTCGAGCGCGTCATTCAGCGTGGTCGTGACCACGGCCGTCTCGAGCAGGGTCGATCCGCCGGCGTCGGTATGGAGGCTGCCGAGGGTGACCGGCCCACGCAACAGCGTCGTGTCGGAAGTGCGGAGATCGAGTCGACCGGGTCCGGTGACTGCGCCACCGAACACGAACCCGGTGCCGGCGGTGAGGATCGCCGCGCGATTGACCACGACCGTGCCGGCAAACGTCTGGCTTGCGGAGGAGTCGATCGTGATCGTCCGGTCGTCTCCCACGGCTCCAAGGACGGTCCTGCCGCCGGCGACGTCGAGCGATTTGAAGACGACGGCAGCCGCGACCGACGTGTCGCCCGTGGTCGTGATCCGCAGGCTTTGGTCGGTGCCACGCACGATGTTCTTGAACGACACGCCGCCGCTTCCCGACGCGAGAGCGGCGTTCGCGGTGAGCAGCACCTCGTCGCCGTAAGTCTGGCCCACCGTGGTGGCGACCGATACCGGCAACGCTGTCGTGCCGCCGGCGTCGGTCGTGAGGCTCGCGAGCTTCTCCTTGCTGCCGACGGCGCCGGCAAACGTCGTCGCGCCGGTCGAGTTGGCGACCAGTGCGAATCCGCCGTCGAGGGTACCGCCGAAAGAGATCCCGGCACTGCCAGTGGACACACTCGTCGCCGCCGCGAGCAGCGCTGCCTTCGCGACCGTAAACGCCGCGTCGGCCGTCGTCAGCGAGCCGGCGAGCGTGACGGAATCATCTTCGTAAAGCTGTGCGCCGGTCGTCGCGACGCTCCGCAGGCTCGCCGTGCCGCCGGCGTCGGTCGTGAGGCTCGTGAGCTTCTCCTTGCTGCCGACGGCGCCGGCAAACGTCGTCGCGCCAGACGAGTTGGCGACCAGCGCGAATCCGCCGTCTACCGTGCCGCCGAACGCGATCGCGCCGCTCCCCGTGGAGACACTCGTCGCCCCCGCGAGCTGCGCTGCCTTGGTGACCGAGAACACCGCGTCGGTCGTCGAATACGCGCCCGCGAGCGACACGCTGGCGTCCTGGTAAAGCTGCGCACCGGTCGTCGCTACGTCGCCGAGGCTAACCGTGCCGCCGGCGTCGGTTGTGACACTCGCCACCTTCTCCTTGTTGCCGACGGAGCCGGCAAACGTCGTCACGCCAGACGAGTTGGCGACCAGCGTGAATCCACCGTCGACCGTGCCGCCAAACGAGATCCCGGCACTGCCAGTGGACACACTCGTCGCCGCCGCGAGCAGCGCTGCCTTCGCGACCGTGAATGCCGCGTCGGCCGTCGTCATCGAGCCGTCGAGCGTGACGGTGTCGTCTTGATAAAGCTGCGCGCCGGTCGTCGCGACGCTCCGCAGGCTCGCGGTGCCGCCAGCGTCGGTCGTGAGACTCGCCAGCTTCTCCTTGCTGCCGACGGCGCCGACGAACGTCGTCGCGCCAACCGAGTTGGCGACGAGTGAAAACGCGCCGTCGACCGTGCCGCCAAACGTGATCGCCCCGCTCCCCGTGGAGACACTCGTCGCCGCCGCGAGCGTCGCCGCCTTGGCGACCGAAAACACGCCGTCGGTCGTGGTGTAGGTACCGGCGAGTGACACGCCGTCGTCTTGGAACAACTGCGCGTTGGTCGTCGCCACGTCGCCGAGGGTCACCGTGCCGCCGGCGTCGGTCGTGAGGCTCGCCAGCTTTTCCCGGCTGCCGACAACTCCGGCAAACTTCGTCACATTCGATGACTTCGCGGTCAGTGCGAACGGCCCGTCGACCGTCGACAGGAACGACAGCGTCCCGGGGCCGGCGTCGAACACCGTGTCCTGCGTGAGGATCACCGCATCGCCGAATTCCATCGAGGCGGGATCAGTCGTCGTCACCGAGCCGGTTTCGAGGATCGTCGAACCGCCAGCGTCGGTGTGGAGACTGCCGAGGCTTACCGGCCCGCCGAACGTCGTCGTCTGATCGGAGCGGAGCGACAGGCTGGACGGGCCGGTCACCGCGCTGCCAAGGAAAAACCCTCCACCAGCGGTGAGGACCGCCGGCTTGATCACCAGAACGTCCCCGGCGAACGACTGGGATTGCGCGGAGTCGATCGTAACGCTCCCCTTCGCCGCCGGAACACCGATCACCGCCCGCCCGACCGCGACATCCAGCGACCGGACGACGACCTCGTCGCCGAACGACGTGTCGCCCACGGTCACGGTGCGCAGATCCTGCCCCGTCGAGCGGACTGGTCCCGCGAACGTTATCCCTTCGGACCCGGCGAACAGCGAGATGTCGGCCTGGAGCAGCAATTCGTCCAGGTAGTACTGGCCCGCGGTCGTACCGATGTCGGTGACGAGGGTGGTCGTGCCGCCCCCGCCCACCGTGAGGAAACCGACCTGCGAGAAGACCTTGGGGTCGAGGACCATCGGCTCACTGAACATCAAGCCGAGCGCGTGCCCACTCGCATCGACACCGGCAGGAAAGGTTCCCATCGTTCCGGTGAGCACGCTGTCGGCAGTGAGCGTGACCTTGCCTCCGTACACTTGGTCAAATGTCGTCGTGACGTCTCCCGCCAGCGATGTCGTCCCGGAAACCTCGAGGCGGGAGAGGTTGAAGGCCCGGTCGCCGAACACGGCATTCCCGGCAACCGCGAGAATGGTGCCCCGGCCGTCGACGATGCCGGTGACGGTCACCTCGCTCCCGACCAGCGTGGTCACGGAGGGATAAGTCACCAGATCACCGGCATAGCGGTGGGTCCCGATCGTCTCGACCGCACCCCCGAGGAAGATTGCCGTCGGTGTGCTACCGGTGATCTCGAGGCTGCCGACCGAAACGGCGTTGTGGATCTCGGTGCCGAACGTCTGCCCGACGGCACCGGAAGTCTTGATCGCGAGCGCTTCGGGACCGGTGACCGGGCCATGGAACTCGACGTGGCTCGCAGCCAAGGCGACCGCGCCGCTCATCGCCACCGGGCCGCCGTACGACTGAAACCCCGCGGTGGTGAACGAGCCGAGTAAGGCCGTCGTGAACCCGGCCGTGTCGAAATCGCCGACACCCCGAAAGACACCGTTGTCGACGACTACCGCTGTCGCGAGGGCGACCGTGAGATGGTTGCCGAATCCGTCGATACCCTGCCCGAACAGGGCACTTCCGCCGCCGAACTGCGTCCGACCGCCAAGCCTGACGACGCCGGAGTAGAGGTGCTCGGCCGCGGAGAACGACCCTGCCAGCACGCTCGAACCGGTGACTTGCAACAACGACAATCCGTAGGCGAATCCGGTAATCGATGTCTCCCCCCGGCACGACAGCAGCGTGTTGCTCGCCTGGAGCTCACCCACCAGTGAGATCGACGGCGCCGTGAGGATCGTGTCGGCCGTGAGGCGACTGAGCGCCAGCGGCGAAGAAAACGACAGCGACTCGATCGCCGAAAACGCTCCCCCGAGTCCGACCGGCCCCGTCACCGACAGGGCCCGCATTCCGGAGAACATCGACGCATCGAGCGCGATCGGCTGCGTGACTGCCAGCGACAGACGGTTGCCCAGACCGACGACCGACGCCAGTCTGATCGAGTCGGCCACCAACGTCGTGTCGGCTGCCACCTCGAGGTTCTCGTAGAACTCCTGGGCACCAGTGGTCATGAACGACTGCGTGGTGAGCCGCGTCGTGCCGGAATCATCGGTGGAGAAGTGCCCGAGGGTCACCGGAGCGGAGAACGACGTGATCCCGTCGGTCACGATCCGCAACCCTCCAGAGCCGGTGACCGTGCCCAAGAAAGTGATGTCGGCAAACTGCGTCGTTCCACCGGGTCCGGTGCCGGCAACCGCGGAGAGCGTGACGAGGCCGGCGGAGGGGTGGAGTTCCACATCGTCGGCGAAGACCTGCTTCCCCGTCGTCGCCAGTGTCCCGGCGAGGACCGTCGTGCCGCCGCCGCCACTGGCGAAATCTCCGATGCCCGAGAAGGTGGCGCCGTCGATCGTCGTCGTGTCGGTGAAATCGAGGACCAATCCATACCCCTGGCCGGCGACGCCGGCCCCGAACGTGACGCGCCCGCCCGTCAGCACGACGTCACCGGCGAGCGTCACCTGTCCACCGTAGCTCTGGTTGGCCGTGATCGTCTCGACGGTGGAAGACAGCGTGATCGTCGACGAGTCGACCGTCACCCCACCGCCTGTGCGGATCGCGCCGAACAGCGTCGTCGTCTCGACCGTGCCATCGACCAACAGGCCGTCGAACAGCCCGGTACCGTCGGGCAGACTCGAGCCGCCGAGAGCGAACTCCTGACCGGCGTCGGCCGTCCCGGTCACCGTGACCGTGGTGACGGCGGCGTTGGCGAACGACACCGCCCCGTTGAGGCCAGGCGACTCGACTTTGTAACTGTCGTTGGCGACGTCGTAGGCCAATACTACGGGCGTGTCGGCGGAGTCGATGCGGATGTCGAGCGTCGTGCCGACGAGCGTGGCCGTCACCAGGGGCGCGAGGACGCGACGCTCCTCGAGCAGCTCCGTCCCCAACCTGGCAGTGCGACGGCCAGTGGGCTTGGAACAGCAACCATGCCGCCGCGCCGCGGCTGCGGCGACAGCCCGCCGTAGCACACGCGTGGGAAATCCGACGAGGCGCCGCTTCATGCGTCGATCTCCTGGCGGGAACCGGCCGCCTCGAAACCCACGTGCCCGGCCATGGGCCCGATGACGTTCAGCGGACCAGCGACCGACAGGAACGTGCGCAGCCCGACCGCCAAACCCCTGGTGGAGGGATATCCTCAGGCTCCGCCTCGGTCAAGCAACCGGCATGCCTGTGCGGCCGCGGGTGCCGACACCCACGACCGCATCCCCCCACGTTAGGGAAATCGTGGGAAGGTCGCCGTCGTCAGAACTGCGCCCTGGTCAGCCGGTTCTGCCGGCCGAAGCGGAGGTTGTAGAGCACGCGGAACTCGCCGTCGAAGTAGCGGTCGAGCCCGGCCGACAGGGGCGTGCAGTAGGCGAACGTCAGTGTCGACCGCTTCCCCCATTCGAAATTGCAACCGATCAGCGCGTTGGTGATCGACAACACACCCGGGTTCTGTCCGAGCACCCAGGTCTGGTACACGACCGGAGGAAAGTCCTCGAACGCCTGGTTGATGTGCAGCTCCATGATCGGCGAGAAGCCGGTGAACCGGGCGCGGTCGTTCTTGTAGATCCAATAGCCGGTCGAGAAGCTCAGATACATGAACGTCGGGTAGAACACGCGCCCCGCATACACGAGTTGGCGGCCGCTGATGCCGACCTGCTGGAGGTTGTTGACGTAGGCGGGATTGCCGTTGACGTCGCGGTCGATCTGAAACAGGACCTGGCTGAAGGCGCGCTCGTCAGGCGCCCAGACGCTGGCGACGAAGGGCATCACGTGGACCGACTCGTTGGCGACGAAGATCTGCTGGAGCGTCTGGCCGAACTGGTTGGTGCCGATGATGTTCGAATTGGCGGCGGTCGGGACCATCGTCTGGATCCCGCCGGTGATCGCCCAGGTCTCCGCCTGCCAGAGGAACGTCTTGAAGATCACCGACATGTTGCCGAACTCGATGTCGCGGTACTGGGTGATCCCCGCCGTCGGCGTCAGCACCTGGTCGGCGGCGAGCGTGGCGGCGAACGGCGTGCGGATCTCCCACGAGGTCGTGCCGTCGAGAAACGTCATCTCGTAGCCGGGCACCCAGCGATTCACGTCGGCGCGGTTCGGGAAGAAGTTGGCGTTGGCGAAGTAGCTGTAGTTGATGTAGACGCGATCGCGCGGGATCGGGCTCATGTTCTCGGTGAGCTTGATGAATCCCACACCGTAGCCCGGCAGAAGGACGGTCGAGTCGACGAGGTAGTTGTAGTACAGGAAGGCGTCCTGGACCGGCACGGTGCCGGCGGCGCTCTTCTCTCCCGGGATCGCACCGGAACTGGCCGCGTCGAACTGCGTGATCGGATTCTGGGAGGCGTACTGCGACGTGCCGATCGCCGGGTCGGTCGCGAAGGCGTTGTCGGCCGCCGCCAGGAAGGTGCCCGGTGACTGCACCGGCGTGATGCCTCCGGAGGCCGCGCCCGCATCGAGGCGCGTCGGCGGAGTGCCGGCGACGGTGCCGAGGCTCTGCGCGGGCAGCGTGAACGTGGGGTACCCGGCGGCGAGTACGTTTTGGACGCTGTTGAACTGCCCTTCGGTAACGGCGAGGATCTGCGCCGGTTGCTGGCCGACGAGGGCATCCCTCCCTGACACCAGGCCCGGCGCCTGGATCGCCAACCGACCGACGCTGATCTTCGACGTCACCGAAGTCGGTGCGTTGCCGTCGCCGACGAAGCTCGGCACGTCGGAGTAGGTCTCGCCGCGCAAGCCGCCCGCCCGCGTGGGCGACTGGCGGCGCGGCTGCCGCAACTGGTCGGCAAGGTTCGGCGCCGGCGCCTCTGGTTGCGGCGCGGTGGCCGCGGCAGGTGGCGTCGGCACGGGAGCAGCCGTGGCCGGCGGCGGCGTTCCTGGCGTGGCCGGGGCCGCTGAAGCGGCCGAGCTCTGTGGCGCGGCCGAGCTTTCCGGAGCCGTCGGCGCGGAGGCGCCGCCGGGGGGATTTCGCAGCGGATTGGCAGCCGACGGTGAAACGTCGGGCAGTGGCGTGACCGGCGGAGTCACCGGTGGGGCTACCGGGGCCTGGGCACGGACCATGCCAAGCGTCGACGTGGCGACCAGCACGGTGATTACCCACGCGAGGCGGCGCATGGCGGCTTCCAGCGGAAGGTATGACGGTCCGGCAAGTGGCGCAGACTGAAGGTGGAGCTTGTCGGCCACGACGACATCGCTGCCGTGGAAAAACCCGCAGGGAGGGATCGGCCGGCATGTCCGGCATGATCCATCCAGTGGCGCCCGCGCCCTATCGCTTGCCCATCCCGCCGCGTGAAGCGCCCGTCAGGGCTGCGGGACCCGGGCCAACGGCAGCCGGACATAGGGCACGACCGCCTCCGGGGAGACCGTCGGGGTCTGCGCGAGCCGGCGCGCACCGCCACGGGCGATCGCGCCGGCCGTGACGAGCCCCTCGCCGGGTGGTGGCTGGATCGTCGCCGCCAGCTCGGCGGCGAGCCCCGGTACGCGCTCGAGCGTGAAGTCGATCACCTCGTGGAGCGTGACCACGCCGTCGCGGCCATGGATGCCGTGGCCATCGGCGGCGCCACCGAGCGCCTCGAGCAGACTTTTCGTGAACGCCCCATGCCCCCAGGCCTTCGATTCGAGGCTCTTCTCGTCGTCGGCAGCCGCCGCGACGACGACGACGAGGTTTTCCTGGAAATCGCGGAGTGTCGTGCCCCGCCCGCCTGGTCCGAGCGCCCCGGAGTGGCAGGTGTCGACCAGCGCGAGCTTGCGGCAGGGAAGCTCCTGCACTTCGGCGAGATCTTCCCAGAGCAGGACCTGCGATCGCGCGGGGAGCAGGTTGCCGGCCCGATCCTCGCCGATCGTGCGGACGTCGAGATCGTGGCACAGGAACGCGTATTGCGGTGAGTCGCCGCCGGTCGTGATGCCGTGGCCGGCGAGGAACAGCACGAGGATGTCGTCGGGCCCGACGTCGGCCTGCCGGCAGGCTTCGGCCACCTGCCGCGCCGAGCCGGTCCACCCGACTTTCGTGACTTCGCCATCGGCGAGCAGCCGGTCGAACGCCACGTCGAACGGCCCCGTGCCGGTGGCCAGTGCGTCGCGAACGCTCCGCGCGTCGTGGACGGCGAAGTCGAGGTCGGGAACCGACGGATGGTCGTCTCCGGCGCGCCCCTTGGGATAGCGGTCGACGCCAACCGCCAGCACGAAGAGCCGCGGGCGGCGCGGCGCCGTGGCGACCGGAGCGGTGATCGCCACCGAGTCGAGGCCCGTCGTCTGCTGGCGCGTGCCGGCGAACACCTGGACGAGATGCCGCTCCCCCGCCGGCAGCCGGACGCCGTCCCAGGCATAGCGCTGCCGTCGCGGCGAGTTGGTCGCCGGATCGGCGGGGCGGTCGTCGACGAGCCGCGGCCTGACGCCGGCCAGCGCTCCGGAGACGTAAGCCCGCACGCGCTGCGGGTCGATGCCGTCGGGGATTTCGACCTCGGCCTCGATCGCGATCGGCTGATCACCGACGGCCGAACCGGGAAGGGGCGACGTGATCCTCACCGTCGGGGCCGCCGCGAGAAGACGGGGGAGCACGAGGGACGACGAATCGGGAATGTCGCGACCAGTGGCGCGCAGCGCGCCATCGAGGCTCCCGGCGACGAGCAGCCGGCTGATCACGTCGGGGCGTTCGAGGCGGCGCCGAAAGTCCTTGGCCTTGTGGAATCGCGGCAGACGGTCGAGCCCGCGGTTGACGAGCCAGCCGAAGAACGTGTCGCCGTTTTCACTGGCGGCGTAGTACCCACGCGGTGTCCACATCGCCCATTCGCCATCGGGGCGGACGACGAGCGCGGCGACGTTTTCCCAGGCCGGCATCCGCTGGAACGGCCGCTCGATCGGCACGCCGTTGCGGGCGACTGTAAACGCCACCAGCGCACCGAACGGCACCGTCGCCAGGGTATCGAGAACGGGCTGGCCATCGGCCGACTCGACGCGATCTTTGCTGCCGTCGGGCCGCTCTCCCCGGGCCCACGACACCTTGTCGATCGTGTCGCCGATGCGGACGTCGCGCGCGGCCAACGGGCCCGCCGGCGCGACAGCCTTGACGACCAACCGCCCTGCTTCCACGGCCGCGTCGATGCCCCACCGGTCGTGGAGCGGCGCGGCGCCGCGGTCGATCCCGGCCAGCGACCAGAGCATCACCAGGCCGTCACGGCCTCCGCTGGCAAGCCACTCGCCGCCGGGAGCGACGGCCAGAGCCGTGACCATGTCTTCATGGCCACGAAACCAGCGAATGAGCTCGCAGCTTCGCGCCGGATCGGCCACCAGACGCCAGACACCGATGCCCCGGTCGGTCGCGATCGCCACCGCGAACGGCTCCGCCTGCCCCGGGGCGGTCAGCCAGCTCACCACCCGCCCACCATCGGTCGCCTGGCCCTGCCACGAGACCTCCATCTCGATCGTCGCGGCAAACGCCGCGGCGCGCACGAGGCGGAGCCTGGTCACCCCCGGGGCGTCCGCCGGCTCGGCAGCCAGCGCCCAGCCGCCCGGATTCCCCGCCGGCGGGAACCACCCGGCGGCCTCGCCGACGGGGGTAAACGCGAGGCGCTCCACGTCGAAGGCCCGCTCCCATGCTCCCGCGGGCGTGCCGCGCGTGGCGACTGCGAGCCGGCGGGGCGCCAGCACGAGCGGCGCGTCGACTTTTCCCTTGGCCCGGGTGATGTCGCGGGTCGCCGGCGCCGGATCCGCGGGCGGCGGCGGCCGCATCGGGTCGTCGAACGCGATCCGGGTGATCGTGCGACCGACGCCGCCGAGCGACAGCGGCGCGGCAGCCGCCCGCTCATCGCTCAACTCCGCGATCGGAATCACGAACACCTCGTGGTCGAGACCGCCGTTCCAGGCGATCTGCTTCCCATCACGGGTCAGCGTTAACGCCGTCGGCACCCCGGCAGTCTTTCGGCTGGCGACGAGCCGCTGCGTGGCGACGTCGCGCACCTCGAGCCGGTTCGGACTGCCCTCTCCTGCAATCGCGACGACCACCTGCGAACCGTCGGGGGTCAGGAGCAGTGCCGTGCCGAGCCCCTTCTCCGTCGACCACCCCGCCACCGGAGCATCCCCCGTCGGCGGCCCGACGAACACTATCCCGGTCCCGGAGAGCGATGCGATCACCGTGCCGTCGGCAGACGCCGCCAGCGCTTCGATGGAGTCGACATGGGGTGTGGGAAGATCTCGGTGCGGCCGATCGGGCAGGGAAAGATCGACGAGCCGAACATTCCACACCCCGCGCCACTCGCGCGGCTTGGCAGCGTGGTCGGCCGCGTTGGTCAACACCCCGAATGCCACCTTCCGCTCGCCGACGGCGATTACCGGCCGGCGGAAAAAATCCGGATCCGACTCGAGCGCCATGGCGAGCGCCCGGCCATGCTCCTCATCGAACCGCTTCGCCAATTCGACCGGACGCCAGTCGGCGCCGCGCTCCCAGGCATATACCTGCCCGGCGAAGTCGCGCGACACGAGCCACGCGCCGTCGGCGGTGAAGTCGACGGCATTTACCGCCTGCCGGTGCCCCTCCCGATCGCCGCCGCCGAGGGTCTTCACGAACGTGCCATCGGCGGCTCGGACGAGGACGATCTCGCCGATGCTCCCCATCGCGCCGTTCCCGGCCACCGCCACGACCGGATCGGCGCCGGGCGACACCGCCAGTGCCTGGATCGCCCCACGCGTCGCCCGGGCGACCTGCCAGCGGATGACGCGCTCGCGGAGCCGGGCCCGCTCCATCTCGCCGACGGCACCCGCGCCGTCGGCAGGGGCCGCGCCCACCAGCGACCAGACGATCGCCCCCTTGTCGCGCCCCCCCGACACCAGCCGCCGGCCGTCGGGGAAGAATGCCAGCGCCAGGACATCGGCCGTGTGGCCGGGCAGGTCGAGGCGCAGCCAAGGATCGGCGGCCTCGGCGACGACGATGTCGCGCTGCGTTGCGTCCACGGCGGGTTCCACCGCAGGCGCCGCCACGATGCCGACGGCCGACGCGAGGCAGGCCCACGCCACCGCAAGCCACGCCCCGCTGCCCCGTCGTCGCATGTGTCCCTCCGCCCCGCCCGGAAGCCTTGCTTGTCCGCTCATCCTACCGTGCCGCGGCGCTGGTGGGTCGCGGAAGCGCGCGGCCAGTCAGTCGAAAAACAGCCGTGCCGCCGTGCCGCCGAGCATCGCGGTGCGCTCGGCGCCGGAGAGGAAGTCGCAGCGATCACGCACCAGCGCCACGCTCGGGCCATACCCCTGCCCGTCGGCCAACTGGTAGGGGCAATCGGTGGCCCACATCAAACGCCCGGCGCCAAACGCGTCGCGGAGCCGGCGCACCAGCGCTGCGAGGTCGTCGTATGGAGGACGCTTCGCGCCCAGCGCGTAGAAGGCCGATACCTTGACGTGGACCGTGGGAAACCGGGCCAAGCCCTCGAGCGCCGCGATGTCGCCCTCCGCAGCGGGACCGCGCATCCCGATCCGGGCGAAGTGGTCGATGACGACCGGCGTCCGGGGATAGCGCTCGATCTGCCGGCGGATCGCCGGGAGCGCGTCGGGATCGGCCAGCAGGCACATGGCCACCTGCTCGTCGGCCGCGGCGCTCCACAGCCGGTCCATGGCGGCGTCGCCGCGCCACGCTTCGGCCTTCGCCCGGTCGGCGTAGAGCCGGTAGCCGCGCACGCCACGGGCGCGCAGGGCGCGGAGCGTGGCACCGGCATCGGCGCTGGTGTGATCGATGATCGCCACGCCCGCCAGGGCCCGAGGGTGGGCGGCGATGCAGTCGAGCATGTAGGAGTTGTCGAAGCCGTAGAAGCTCATCTGGATGAGGACCACGCGCCCGACACCGTGGGGCCGGCAGGCGGCAAACAGCTCGTCGGCCGTGAAGCTCGGCGGCTGCATGTCGGCGACGGTGAACCCGGCGGCCAGCGGATAGCGGGCCGTGTCGGGTGTCCAGACATGGACATGGGCATCGACGAAACCGCCGGGCTCGCCGGCAGCAGGCGCCGCCAGCCCCGTCGCCGCGCCGGCCGCCAGAGCACCACCGAGAAAACCGCGCCGCGTGGCCATCGTGGTCCCTCCGTTCACGCCCGTCCCCGCTCCCCCGCGGCGCGGGCCCATTCGCGATAAAACCCGCGCGCCGTCTCGAGCGCCGTGATGTCGACGAATTCGTCGGCGGCATGGGCCTGGTCGATGCTCCCGGGGCCGAACACGAGGGCATCGACACCGGCGCGGGCAAACTTGCTGGCGTCGCTGCCATAGGGCACGCCGACGATCTGCCCGTCGAGCCCGAGACGGGAAGCGACGTCGCGCGCCGCCGCCACGGCGGGGCGGTCGGCAGGTGTGTCGAGCGCCTCGTCGACGAGAAACGGCTCCTCGACCTCGATCCGACAGCCGGGCACGCTCTCGACCGCGGTCAGCACCTGCCGGTATTCGTCGAGCGCGTCGGCGGCGCGCTCGGCCGGAAGCAGCCGACGGTCGACCGCGAGCGTGCAGGTTTCGGGGACGATATTGATCTGCACGCCGCCGGCGATCATCGACACGGTGCCGGTGGCGCTGCCGAGCAGCGCGTGGGTCCGCGCGGCGAGCGTGGCGTGGAGGGCGTCGAGGGCGAGGACGACGCGCGCCCCCTGGACGACTGCATTGGCGCCGAGCCACGGCTTCGACGTGTGGGCGGCCCGGCCGTGGACGTGGATCCGGAAGCGCAGCACGCCCTTGGTGGCCGTCACGATCCGCAGGTCGGTCGGCTCGGCGACGACCGCCGCGGCCGCGCGGAGGTGCTCGACGAGCCGCGACACGCCGCGAAACGCGTGCTCCTCGTCGATCACCGCGGCGAGCACGACCTCGGCGGGCGGCGGCGGCCCGGCGGCCAGATCGACCAGCGCGTGGAGCATCGCCGCCAGGCCCCCCTTCACGTCGCAGGCGCCGCGGCCATGGAGCCGGCCGTCGGCGACGCGCGGCGCGAACGGCGCGATCGTCATTCCGGCCGGCGAGACGGTGTCCATGTGGGCTTCGAGCACGACCCGCCGGCCGTCGTCGCGCCCCGGCACGACACCGAGCACGTTGGCCCGGCCCGGCAGCACCCCCTGGACGACCGTGCGGATCCCGCGCTCGACGAGGAACGCCTCGACCCAGGCCGCGACCGCGCTCTCGCCGGGGCCTGGCGCACCGCCGAGCGTGGGATAGGCGGGATTGACGCTGTCGATGGCGACGAGGGCCGCGAGCGTGTCGGCGACGGTCGGCATGGGCGTCCCCCGGAGCGAAGCGAGGGCGACAGTCTACCGGCAAGGCCTGGCAGCGCTGCTTGGCGACATCCCCGCCCGGGCGTACAACCGGGCGGGCCGAGGAGCCGCGGAGCCGCCCGGGGGGTCGGGGGGCCGCGGTCGTGCCTCACGCCCGGCGAGGTCGCTCCCATGCCACAGCCATTCCACTCCCGTCTCTCGCGCCGCGCGTTCGGCGCCTGCGCCACGCTCGCCACCGGCGCCGCCGCGGCACCGGCGCTCGCCGCCGTCCGCCAGTCAGGCAGCGAGACGATCGTCGGCGAGGGGGCGCACACCTTCCGCGTCAAGCACGACTTCCCCCAGCTGCCCGCCCCCTACACCTGGCAGACCACGCACAACGTCGCCGTCGACGGTGCCGGCAACCTGTACGTGATCCACGAGGGGCGCAAGGAGCAGAAGGACCACCCGGCGATCTTCGTGTTCGATCCCACCGGAAAATTTCTCCGCGCGTTCGGCAGCCAGTTCCAAGGGGGCGGCCACGGGATCGAGGTCCGGCAGGAGGGGAGCGACGAGTTTCTCTATGTCTGCGCCTACCAGCAGGTGAAGGCGTTCGCCAAGCTCTCGCTCGATGGCGAAACGGTCTGGTACAAGAAGGCGCCGATGGAATCGGGCGTGTATGCCCCGGGGGAAGACATCTCCACCAAGCCGAGCTGGAACCGGCAGGGCTTCCTCCCCACCAACGTGGCCTTCCTCGACGACGGTGGCTTTCTCCTCGCCGACGGCTATGGCACGTTCAAGATCCACCGCTTCGACAAGGACGCGAAGTGGGTGAGCTGCTTCGGCGGGGCCGGTGACGGCAAGGGGACGTTCAACACCGCCCACGGCCTGTGGGTCGACCGCCGCCCGGGTCGCGAGCCCTCGATCGTGGTCACCGACCGGGCCCACGACACGCTGCAGATCTTCGCGATGGACGGCACCTACAAGGAGACGCTGACCGGCTTCGGTCTCCCGGCCAACGTCGACACCTGGAAGAACCTGATGCTCGTGCCGGAGCTGAAGGCCTGCGTCACGCTCCTCGACGAGAAAAACCAGGTCGTCGCCCGGCTCGGGCGGGCCGTCGAGCGGCTCGGGGAGATCCAAAATCTCCGTGGCCAGCCCGACAAGTGGCTCCCCGGGCAGTTCGTGCACCCGCACGACGCCTGCTTCACGCCCAATGGCGACATCTTCGTCGCCGAGTGGGTCGCCACGGGGCGCGTGTCGAAGCTCGAGCGGGTCTGACAGGCGTGGCGTGCGGATCGGCCGAACTGGCGGCGGCGATCAGCCGGCGCCTCCGGCACTGCCGAGGACGAGCGTGCCCGGTCCGCCACCGGCCGGCGCGAACTGGCCGGTCGCCACGAGCGTGCCCGTCAACAACCCTCCGGACTGCGTCGACGAACCGGTCGAGCCCGCGCCGGCGATCTCGGTACCCCCGGCATTCCCAGCCGACGGGTTGACGATCAGGACCGTGCCGGAGCCTGATCCGCCCGCGGGGGATCCGCTGGAGACCGCCTGGCCGAACTTCATCGGCCGCGTGGCGACCGTCCGGCTCAGCAGGCCGGCGGCATCGACCTGCCGCAGCCGGAACACGTAGTTGGCATTGGGGACGAGACCGTCGATCGAGATCGCCCCGGCGGTGCTGGCCACGGTGCCCAGTGCCGCCCAGCCGGCGTCCTTGAGCCGACGGTACTCGACCACCGTCTCGGTGCGGGTGGCCGCCTGGGGATCGTTCCAGGTGAGCACCGTTCCGGCAGCACTGGCTTCCGCGCCGAGCCGATAGTCCGCGTCGACGGGAGTCGTCACCGCGCGGGTCCGCGGCGTGTAGACACCACCGGCGGCGAGGATCCGAAACGTGTAATGCCGTCCGCCCGGCAGGCCGTCGATCGTGGCCACGCCCGCTGCGGCCGGAAACTCGCCGACCCGCACCCAGTCGGCGGCAGCCAGCCGCCGGTATTCGACGATCTGCTCGCCCGAGCCCGCGGCGACGGCGTCCCACGAGATCCGCGCGCCGCCGGTGGCGGTCGTCTCGGCCGTGATCCCGACGGCGGACCCGGTCGTGACCGGTCGCGACGGCAGCGACGGTCCACCGCGCTCCTGGAGCAATCCGTAGTTGGTCTTCGCCACGCGGAACACGTAGTGGGCCGACGCGTCGAGCCCGACGACCGGCAGCGTCGTCGCACCTGTCACGGTGCCGACGGAGGTCCAACTGGCGTCGCGGAGACGGCGCGCCTCGACGACGTAGCCGTCGAACGCTGTTCCCGCGTCGCTCTGGCTGGCATGGGGGTCGTTCCAAGTGACGACGATGCCGTCGGCGGTACGGGTGGCGACGACATCCGTCGGCGAGCCGCGGTCGACGATCCAATCCGCATTCGGCGTCGTCCAGCCGCCACTGTCGGCGACGAACCGGTCACCGGTCACGACGTTGACATACGGCACCAGCGCCATCGTCGCGATGCCCGAGGGCGGGATGAACCCGTAGGGCGGCACGCCCACTTCCGAGGTCGTGCGCCAGAACGGCTCCGGAATCGGGTTGCCGTCGTCATCAACGGGCGGAAGCCAGCAGTCGGGCAGGCTGTCATCACTCGACCAACCGCCATCGTCGGGGGGCAAGCAGGAGATGACCATGATTCCCGGATCGGTGACCGTGTCGACGTCGACCTGGCCGTCGTCGGGGGGCACGAAGCCGTCCCATGGATCGCTGCCGTCGTCGGCGGCGAGCGCTCGCCGCACTTCGAGTCGCTCGACACGCACCGATTCACTCCCCCGGCGACGTCGGTCCGGACGGCCGGCAAACAGCGCGGTGACCAGTGACATTCGAGCGCTCCAAAAGCCAGTTGCGGGCGCCGCCGCCTCGCGGCGCGGACGATGGCTGCATGAAAATCGGTCGTGCGGTCCCCTTGCCCGCAGGCAGAGTATCGCGTGAGTCAGGGAGAGACCACCTTGTGGCGGGAGGCTAGGGATCCCCGGTGATCCGGTCAATCGCCACGTGCGCCCGAAGACCCCGTCATTCGCCTCGTTTTCCCCGTCGCGACGCGTTGGAGCGCGGTCTGCCGGAATCGATTCTTTCAGGTTCGCAAGCCGCCAGCCCTGCCGGCGACGTTTCAGCGAAAGCACGCCTTCCGATCGCCCCCTTCCCTGCTGCCACCGTCTCAGGCCAATAGCTCGGTCGCGACGCGCGCGGGCTTCACACCGGTGAGCTTGTAGTCGAGCCCCTGGAAGCGCACGGCGAGGCGCTGGTGGTCGAGGCCGAGGCAATGCAGCAGCGTGGCGTGGATGTCGCGCACGTGGAGGCCGCCGGCGACCGGCGCGAATCCGAATTCGTCGGTCTCGCCATGGACGAGCCCGGGGCGAAAACCACCGCCGGCGAACCACATCGTGAACGCGTCGATGTGGTGGTTGCGCCCCGTGCTCTCGCGCTTCTCCCCCATCGGCGTCCGCCCGAACTCGCCCCCCCAGACGACGATCGTGTCGTCGAGCAGGCCGCGGCGCTCGAGGTCGAGCACCAGGGCGCTGCTCGCCCGGTCGACCTGGCCGCAGATCTCGGGGAGATGGGTCTCGAGGTTCTCGGTCGTGCCGCCGTGGTGATCCCAATTGGTGTGGTAGAGCTGCACGAAGCGCACGCCGCGCTCGACGAGGCGCCGGGCGAGGAGGCAATTCCGCGCGTAGGTGGTCTCGCGCGGGTCACGGATCCCGTACAGCGCGAGCGTCTCGGCCGACTCGCCGGCGACGTCGATCAGGTCGGGTGCGCTCGACTGCATCCGGTAGGCCATCTCGTAGCCCGCGACACGGGCCGCGATCTCGTCGTCGCCGGTGGCGGCGAGGCGCCGCTCGTTGAGCGCCCGGACGGCGTCGACCACGCGGCGCTGGCGCGCGGCGTCGACGCCGGCGGGCGCCGACAGATTGAGGATCGGGTCGCCGCTGTTGCGCAGCGGCACTCCCTGGTAGGCGCTGGGGAGGATTCCGCTGCCCCACAACACAGCCCCGCCGCGGGGCCCGCGCGGGCCGCTCTGGAGGACGACGAACCCCGGCAGGTCGCGGCACTCGCTCCCCAGGCCGTAGGTCAGCCACGCCCCCATGCTCGGCCGGCCGAATTGGCCGCTGCCGGTGTTCATGAACAGCTTCGCCGGGGCGTGGTTGAACAGGTCGGTCGAGCAGCTCTTCACGATGCACAGCCGGTCGACGATGCGCCCCGTCTCCGGCAGCAGGTCGCTGACCCAGGTGCCGTTCGCCCCGACCTGACGGAACGACCGCTTCGAGCCGAGCAGATCGATGCGGTGGCTCGAATCCATGAACGCGAACCGCTTCCCGGCGATGAAGCTCTCGGGGATCGGCGTTCCGCTGCGCCGCGCCAGCTCCGGCTTGTAGTCGAACAGGTCGAGCTGGCTCGGACCGCCGGCCATGAACAGATAGATCACCCGCTTGGCCCGCGGCGCGAAATGCGGCGCACGCGGCGCCAGCGGGTCAGCGACAGCCGCGGCTCCGGCCTTTCCGGCAAGCAGTTCACCGAGTGCCAGGCTGCCGACCCCGACGCCGCAGCCGCCGAAGAAATGGCGGCGCGTCTGCTCGCGGAGGAGCCGGCCGGCACTGCCCGCGCCGCATTCGGGGCGATCACTCACGGGTCACCGTCTCGTCGAGGTTGAGGAGCACGCGGGCGGCATCGGCCGCCTCGAGCGCGGCCAGGACCGTGAGCTCATCGGCATCGGGGTGCCGTCCGGTGCAGCGGCGGAACGCGGCCTCGATCCCGTCGTCGCGAACGACCGCGGCCAGGGCCTCGGCCAACTCGACGAACGCGGCATCGTTGAGGAGCGTCAGCGCCTGCAGGGGAGTGTTGCTGCGGTTGCGGCGGGTGCAGGTCGAGAAGCCGTCGGGGGCGTCGAACACCGCCAGTGCCGGCGGGGGGCTCGCGCGAAACAAAAACGTGTACAGCCCGCGGCGATAACGATCGGGGCCGGTGCTCGTCGGCCACGGGCGTTTCACCTGCCCGACCGCGGTCGCTCCGTCGGGGATCGGCGGATACACCGGCGGCCCGCCGAGCGTGGGCGCGAATTTCCCGCTCGCGACCAGCGCCACGTCGCGCACGAGCTCCGCATCGAGCCGCAAGCGTTGCTGCCGCGCGACCCACCGGTTTCCCGGATCGGCGGCGCGCGACTCCGGACGAGCGACCGAGCTCATCCGGTAGGCACGCGACGACATGATCAGCCGGTGCAGTGCCTTGACGCTCCAGCCGCGTGCCTGGAACTCGAGCGCCAGCCAGTCGAGCAATTCCGGATGCGAAGGCGGCGCGCCGGTGAGGCCGAAATCGCTGTCGGTCTCGACGAGCCCGCGCCCGAACAGCCGCTGCCAGACGCGATTGACGGCGACGCGCGCGGTGAGCGGGTTGTCGGGGCCGACGAGCCACCGGGCGAGCTCGAGGCGCGTCGGCCGGGCCCGGTCGGCCGTGAGCGGCGGGAGGACGGACGGAGTGCCGGGGGCGACCTCGTCGGCGGGGCGGGTGAAATCGCCCTGCACGAGGATCCGCGTCGAACGCGGCTGCTTGAGCTCCTCGAGGACGAGCGTCGTCGGCCCCGCGGCGACCTTCCCTTCCAGTTCCGTGAACCGTTCGTTGAGCGCGCGGAGCTCCTGATCGGCGGCCCCGGCGCCGGCGGCGAACAAGATCCGGCGCTGCTCGGCCGAGCGCTTCGCGGGCTCGACGGCCAGCGCCGCCGCGGCCGGCTTCGGCAGCGCCTTGCGCACGTCGTCGCCCACCGCCGCCTCCCAGGCGTCGAGCTCCGCCTGCCGCGCGGCGACGTAGGCCGAGACGGCGCCGCGGGCCGCGTCGCGCTCGGCGGTGAGCGCCGCGAGATCGACGCCCGGGGCGGCGACCTTGAGCTTCGGCTCGTTCTGGTCGTTGAAGAACGCGAACAGCCGGTAATAGTCGCGCTGGCTGACGGGGTCGAACTTGTGGTCGTGGCACTGGGCGCAGCCGATCGTGAGCCCGAGCCAGACGACGCCGGTCGTCGCCACCCGGTCGAACACGCTCTCGATCCGGTACTGCTCCTTGTCGACGCCCCCTTCCTCGTTGATCTGCGTGTTGCGGTGAAAGCCGGTGGCGACGCGCTGCGGCAGCGTCGCCCCGGGAAGCAGGTCGCCAGCGAGCTGCTCGACGGTGAACGTGTCGAACGGCATGTCGTCGTTGAACGCACCGACGACCCAGTCGCGCCACGGCCAGATCTCGCGCGGCGAGTCGATCGAGTAGCCGTTGCTGTCGGCATAGCGGGCCATGTCGAGCCAGCCGCGTGCCTGCCGCTCGCCGTAGTGGGGGCTGGCGAGGAGCCGGTCGACCAGCGCGCCCCAGGCGGCCTCCGGGTCGCGCTGCCAGGCGGCGAGAAACTCGTCGATCTCCGCCACCGTCGGCGGCAGCCCGACGAGGTCGAGGCTCGCGCGGCGGAGAAGCGTTTCCGGGCTTGCCTGGGGTGCGGCGGCGAGCCCTTCGCGCTGCCATGCCGCGGCGAGGAACCGGTCGACGGGATGGTCGACGCCGGCGACGACCGGAGGTGCCACGGCCACGGGAGGCCGAAACGCCCAGTGGCTCTCGTATGGCGCCCCGGCGGCGATCCAGCGCACCAGCGTGTCGCGCTCGGCTGCCGACAGCGACCGCCCGGTCTCGGGTGGAGGCATGACGATGTCGGGGTCGGTCGCCTCGACGCGCTTCACCACCTCACTGTCGGCCGGCACGCCGGGAACGATCGCCCGCTGCCCGGAGTCGAGCAGCGCCGTGGCCCCTGCGGCGGTGTCGAGCCGCAACCCTGCCTGCCGGGCGTGCTCGTCGAAACCGTGGCAGGAGAAACAGTTGGCGGCGAGGATCGGGAGGACGTCGCGGGAAAACGACGGCGCCGTAGGCTCGGCCGCGCGCCCGGGGGCGGCCCCCCCTGCAGCCGCGACCAAGGCGGCCACGGCGATCCATCGGCGCGGCGATCGCGATCGGGGCGGCATGGCCCGAGTATAGGCAGCCGCCCCATCACTCGATGATCTCCATCACGACCCGGAAGCCGACGGTGGCCGATGATGACATGACCGATGCCGAGAAGCCCGGCCACGCTCGGAAGTTCGACTCGGCGTTCCCCGTGAGTGCTTTACGAACAGCCCACCCCTGCGGGTGAATTGACCACCGGCGTCGCCACACGGCCCGTTCTTCACCCGTCACGTCCTTGGTCAGTGACGTTCAGGGATCGTTCGCCAGCGCCGTCAACTCATCCGCCAATCGCGGCAGGGGCACCTGGATCGCGTTGCCGGCCAGGGCGCGGCGGTGGCCTTCGAGCGTGACGACCAGCAGCGGATCGAGCGGGGCAACCGCCCTGGCGACGCCGCGCGGGACGACGGCCCCGAGCGCCGCGTGACCGCCGAGCTTGGCCTCGATCGGCACCCAGACCGGGCCGCGGCGGACCGTCTCCAGCCGCACCAAAAAGTCGAGCTCCTCGCCGTCGCGCGTCCGCCAGACGTGGATCTCCATCCCCAGGAGCCGGTGATCACGACAACGCACCAATTCGGCGAACACCGCCGTCTCGAACAGCGGGCCGATCTGCGGGCTGACCAGAAGCGGCTCGAGGGTTCGCCAGCCCTGGAGACGGGCCGCGACGCCGACGTCGAGAAGGTAGACCTTCGGTGCCTTCACGAGGCGGGCGTTGAGGTTCGTGGCGTGGGGACGAACCAGCGCCACGACGGCGTTCTCCTCCAGGAGCGCGATCCACTCCGCGACAGTCGCCCCCTTGACGCCGGCCTGGCGACCTATGTCCGACGCATTGAGCAACTGGCCGGTGCGGGCGGCAAGCAGGCCGAGAAACGTCCGGAAGGCGCCGAGCTTGGCGACGCCGGCCGTGGCGGCGATGTCTTTTTCGATGAACGTGCGGACATGGTCGTCTAGGTAGCGGACCGGGTCGAGCGCGCGATTGGCGTACAGCTCTGGCCAGCCGCCGCGTGTGAACAACTCGCGTGGCCCGATTCCCGCTCGGTCCAGCTCCGCGGCCGACAGGTTGTGGAGGCGATAGTAATTGGCGCGTCCCGAGAGGGATTCCTTCGCCGCCCGGTCGAGTTGAGTGGCATTGGAGCCGGTGACCCACACGGGCGGGATCGAACGATCGGCCCGGCGCGCCGCGTCGATTCGCAGCTTCAGCTCGCTGAGTAGGCCCGGCGCCTCCTGGATCTCGTCGATGAGGGTCGGCCGCAGTCCCGGCCCGAGAACGACAGCTGGCTCCCGACCGGCGAGGGTCCGCGTCTGGGTGTCGTCGAGCGCGATGTCGAGCACCGGCCCGGCACTGGCGCGGAGCAGCCGGTGGCCAAGCGAGGTCTTCCCGCACTGGCGCGGACCGATCAGGATCCGCACGGGGAGCGCTCGTTCGCTGACAAAAAACCGCTCGAAGTCCCGCTCAAACCACATGGATGGCTACTTTACGCTGGCAACGGAAAACAGCCAAACGGCGGACAACCGCTTCCTCTGTCTGACTGCGAAACGAGCCTCGGGGCACGCCGCCGTCCCTCACGGCTGCCAGTACGTCGATTCGGGGTTCGCGCGATACGCGATCCGCATCTGCGGCGTCTCGATCCGCCGGCCGGCGCTGGTGAGCGATTCCACCCCCGCCACCACCATCCCCGACGTGAGCAGCGTCCGCTCGATCGGATAGGGCGCCTTGCCCGTCACGATCATCTCCTCGATGTGCCGCACCAGCGGCGTGAAGAAGTCGGCCGTCGATGCCCCCCAGGTCGGCATCGGCAGCACCATCTGGCAGGAGATCGTCTCCCCCGTGTCGGCTCGGCGGCCGGCGTAGTTGAAGTCGCGGATCGGCGCCATCAGGACCGTCGTCCGGAAGCCGTCGGCGTGTTCGACTGAGTAGCCGGTCGAATCGCGGCACGCCTCGCGCGCCCAGGCGAAGCTCACCGGCGCCGTCGGATAGCCCCCCTCGACCGGCAGATTGTGGCTCCGCGCCAGCGCCGCCACGACCAGCTCGCGCGTCACCTGCCGCTCGGGGGCGGCAAGCGCCTCCCAGAGCTTCTCGCGGCGCAGCGCCTGCACCGCCACGATCCCGGCCTCCCCTCCCTTCCTCCGCTCCGACATGCACTGCGCGGTTTCCAGCGCGTGGAAGTCGTAGCTGTCGGGGCCACCGTAGGCGACGCACACGCTCTCCACTAGCGCCGTATCGAGCGGCAGGTCGATCGCCGGCTCGCGGAGCGTGACCGGCAGCGACGACCCGGCGTGGAGCGGGAAGCCGAGGCGCCGGGCGTCGTCCACCATCTCCCGGCACTCCGGCCACGTGGTCGAGAGGTGCTTGTCCATGAACACCGGCACCGCGCGCCCCGCCGCCTCGAACGCCCGGACGCACTCCTTGAACCAGCGGTAGCGCGGGTAGCGTGTCTGCCCCGTGGCGGTCCGCGGATACTCGCCGTGCTCGGCGATGATCACCACGCCGTCGACCGCCAGCTTCCCGGTGCCCAGCGTGAGCGCCTGCTCGACGCTCGGCGCGAGCGTGAGGCCGTATTTCTCGGCCCGCGAGCGCGCGAGATCCTTCCGCGGCCAGTCGGGAAATTGGTCGATGTACAGGCCCGCGATCTCGACGCGCGGCTCGTGCCAGGCGCCGCGCCAGGCGTGGCCGATCGCGAGCCGGTCGAGGAAATGCTGCGAGTGGGAATGCTCGTGGACGACCGTGCCGAGAAACGCGATCCGGGGGCGCCGCTCGGCACCCCGCGCCGCGGCAGGCAGCCCGACGAGCGCGGCGGCGCCGCCGGCGAGGATGTGGCGCCGCGAGGGTCTGACGGAGCGGATGGACGTCATCGGAACACCTCCAAGGAGCGATGAGACGCACCGGCTCAGGCGCCGTGCGTCAGGGATCGTGGGGGAAGCGCCGGCGTTCTTCCGGCCAGAGCACGGCCCAGGCGGCGAGTGCCACGAGTGTCACGGCGCCGGCCGCGGCCAGGCCGACGGAGAACGATCCGGTCTGGTCGGCAAGCCGTCCGAACGGCTTCTGGAACCAGGCCGAGGCGACCCAGGCGACGAAGCTCGCCACGCCGGTGACGAGCCCCTGGTGGCGGCGCGAGATGTCCTGCGTGAACGAGTAGTAGATCGGAAACATCCCCAGTGCACCGGCCCCGGCGACGAGGACGACGGCCAGCAGCAACGGCCCGGCCGCGAGCCACGGCATCGCCACCAGCCCCACGCAGGGGATGCAGCACGCCGCGAACGTGGCGACGCGCGACCGCTTCACGCTCCACCCGGCTCCCGCCAGCCGCCAGGCGAGGTACCCGGCGGCGATACAGCCGACGTCGGAGATCGCGAACCAGCCGGCGGTGAACCAGAGTGTGAACTCCTCGCCGTAGCCATGCTCCTGCTGGAGGATCTTCGGCACCCAGGCGCGGAGGATCTGCCAGACGGTGTTGATGATCGTCACGACGACGAGGACGGCGACGATCTTTCGCACCAGGCCGTCGCGCTCGTCGCCGGCGACGTCACCGGGAGCGGCGGCCCGGAGGTGGAAATCGCTCTCGTGCGTGATCGCCAGCCAGGCCACAATCCACGCCGTGCCGACGAGGCCGACGATCTGGAACGCGAGCCGCCACGAGTGCCCGAGGCGCACGATCAGCAGCCACATCACCAGCGGCGTGAGGATCGAGCCGACCGACGTGCCGCTCTGGAGGATCCCGTTGCCGAGCGTCCGGCCGCGCGACGAGAGCAGCGCCTGCGTCGTCTTCAGGGCACAGGGCCAGTGGGCCGCCTCGAAGAAGCCGAGCAGGCCGCGGCCGGCGAGGAGCGACTGGAAGTCGTCGGCATAGCCGGTGAGGAAGCCGACGAGCGACCAGGCGGCGAGCGCCCCGGGATAGAGCCAGCGCACGCTCGTGCGGTCGGCGAGGACGCCGAACAGGAGCGAGCCGGCGGCGAAGCCGTAGCCGAACCACTCCTCGAGCCGGCCATAGTGCTCGTTGGAGAGGGAAAACTCGTTCGTCACGCGGACCGCGACGTTGGCCAGCGTCTGCCGGTCCATGTAGTTGATCGCCGACGCCGCCAGCAGCAGCAGCGCGATCGCCGCCACGCGGCGGTCGAGCGGCGCTGCCGGGTTCGCGCCGCCGGGGAGCATCTCAGCCCTCCCACGAGCGGCCGTCCCAGCGGACGACGCGCTCGAGCCAGGCACCGAGGTCGGCGGAGAACATCGCCAGCAGCAGCTCCCCCTTCTCCGCCGTCGCCAGCGCCGGGGATCCGATGTGGCCGGGCGCGGTGCGCTCTTTCGTGATCCAGGCGCGCGCCCCGGGGAGGAATGGGTTGCCGAACGGTACCTCGGCCAGCGCCGTGTGGGGCCTGACGAGGTCGGGGCGGAGCCGGAGGACCATCGACGTCTCCCACTCGCAGGCGTGCCCCATCTCGCGCTGGTGGAACGCCGCGTCGTGCTCCCAGGGGCGCGTGCCCAGGCCCCAGTAGGTCGTGAACGCCAGCAGCAGGTCGGCGCGCGTCCGGTGGCGCTGGCGAACCTCGAACAACGCCTGCTTGGCGGGCACGTCGTTGCCACCGTGGCCGTTGACGACGACGATCCGCCGGAAGCCGTGGGCGAGCCAGTTTTCCACCAGGTCGCCGACGAGGTCGAGCCACGTCCGCGGCGCCGCCGAGAGCGTGCCGGGGAAGTCGAGATGGTGGTGCGAGTTGCCG
>Ga0194133_10001703_pt1 | contig 36948 bp, 16 predicted proteins | sample TA2KigOf40mmetaG_FD_155448 | JGI IMG/M metagenome (GOLD analysis project Ga0194133, IMG submission 155448) | Freshwater microbial communities from Lake Tanganyika, Tanzania - TA2015055 Kigoma Offshore 40m | ecosystem: Environmental > Aquatic > Freshwater > Lake | place: Tanzania: Lake...
ACTCACGCTGGAAAAGCCCAAGATATTGTAAATCATATTACTTGTGATAATGTTACATGGGTTTGAAGATGAAAAATGAAACTATTGGAATACCTTCAAATAAAGAATCCAAGATAAAGACATGCTTAAGGCTCCTGCAGTTTAATAAATATAATCTATAATGTATGAAAAGTAAGCCATTCTAGGATGGGTGGGTGATTTTATTGGTTTTTCTACATAAAATTGTTAAAAAAACCAATAGAATATCAAATTTAACTTGATTCTTTAAATATGCCTTAGACTATTTTTTCTTAACTCATTTTTAAAAACTTGAAAATTGTCTTTCTTTTATAGTCAACTACTCCAATAACAAAAGTGACTTACGAATCAACACAAGGTCCAGATGATAGCATTTACACAGGAGTTCCCAAAACTATTCGATTTAACATAACAATTCCTCCTGGATTCCAAAATGATGTCACCATCCAAGTCTGGAATAACAACTTTGCAGTGAATGACCACATTGACCTTTGCAACATACAACTTGTGGGTAGAGGTTTGAATATTCCTTGCGTTCACCCAAATAGTACAAGCATGTCCTATTCGCCAAATACAAAAGTTTTCAACGGGTAAGTACCTACATTTTATTTGACATGTCAAATCATTTAAAAGAGGGTAAAGAAAACACATTGTTCCCCAATCAATTTGCATACTAAATGTTTAATTTTTTTGATCCAGACAAACTGTTTATGACTATTTTCAACTGACCATTCTCAAGGTTTGCTATTCTGAGTCTTCACCTGAACCATCTGACAATCTAGTAAGTGCATGAAAATAATTTTTGGTCTCATACTCAAAGTAGGATCTTATCCAAAGAGATCAAATAGATAGAGAGCGAAAGGGTCATAAATAAATTTTAGGTTTATGTATGGGTTTACCAACAGCTGACCCACCTGAATTGCACGGATTCAGCTGTGGGTAAACCTAAAAACAATACTGTTCAAATCCCTCCTGCAGTGTGGCTAGAGGGGCGTGGTCTATCTATTTGATGTCTTAGGTCTCAGCCCGCTTTTTACTCACCTCCAACACTCCTTGATCCTTGGGGTGGCAAAAAATACCAAAGTTCTCTATATGTCACCCTAATAAGGCAAAGATATCAATTTCAGATAACTGTAGAGGCTGGAATCCGTTTGAAAAACTCAGTTCCAATTGGAAAAGCCATTTCCATTGGCTACAAAGTTTTAGTTGGAAACATCATGACATACTCCAATAGCACTCTCCTAACTGTAACATTTTCATTTTTCTGCCTTCTGGGTGGATTTAATGGTAATGTTAAATTTATTTCATAGGTTGTTGATGTGAATACAGTCAACCTGACACTAACAAACATTCGACCCATGGATTTATCAATTCAAATTGACAACCAGAATGTCAATGGTACAGTTTTGACTATTGGTAGCAAGAAGTACATCACATTTTTCGTCCAAACGCCTCCGGATTCCATTTTCAATCTCAAAGTAAAAAAAACTACTTTCTAGTTGTTATTAGTGGTCTGGAGAGAGATTCTGTGAGTTGAATGGAGAGCGTGTGCAAAAACCAGTGATGAACTTCCCAATCAAGAAAAGAATCAATACTGAACTGTTTATTGAAAGAGTAACAGCCCTTTAAATAGGAGAGACTTGATTTAGAGATAAGACCAAAAAAGGGTGATCAGCGATTGGCACTAGCTGGTTGGAGGATTGGGTATACCTTGTGCAGAAATGCTATCTACAAATAAAAAGGCGGGGGAATGAAAGGCTAGGTCTCGAAATGAGTTAAACGGGAATGTGAAAGACACCAAACATGGTTAAAGCAAAATAAAGAAAAGAATTTGAATTGAGCTCATTAAACAATATTAGTGGGAGGTTTTGAATTTAGGTCTCTGTGATGACAAGTGCAGTATATGGTCGTCCATCAGCATACATAACTGATGTTTATTTTGATGGATGTGGAGGAAAAAACATTCTTTGTGCAAGCCCTTATATAGATTTAAAAGGAACTTACAAAGTCAATTTCACACCTTCTTCAAGTGCTTTCACCTTCATGGCGGTAACTGACAGACAAAAAATTTCTGGATGGAATTTTTTTTTAAATTTATGTTATTTTAATGAAGACTGACTCTGTAACGATTGATTTTGGATACTTTGTGAATGCTGGATTCAGTCGGAAGTGGGGAGAAAATAGTGACATAGACAATCAAATGGGATTAATGGTGGGTGTCCAACTGGGTGATACAGATGCACTTTCGGATTTATCAACAACTCCACTCTCTATATCAATCCAAGCTAATGGAACACTTGTTTCAGGTAATGAGATTTTATGCAAAAAAGCAAGTTTAGCCATTATCATGCCCTTTCCTGACTGGACTAAAACTCTAGATATGAAAAGGCTATTTTTTCAAAATGCTTTCAAGTGTCTCAAACAATAATTTAAACTTTCAAAGAATATAATTGTGTTGCAAACTGACTGTTGATCCAATATTGAGGCTCCAGTTCTCAAAAAGTTGGCATAGCCTTGAGCTGACAATATCACCATTTTTACTTACTTTTCACAAGTCAAAAATTAAGGGTATTTTTGCATTTTTACAGGAAGTCAATCCATAGTTGTCTCACATAACACATCTGCAGTCAATCGACAATGCTGCGAACGAGGAAATATCATAACGACACTCTGGTCCAATGGAACAAATAGTACAATTTACAAACCTGGGTATAGTATTTTATATTGAGACCTTCATAAGTGAAAAATATTAGCAAATATGTTTATGAAGAGTTTGTGCATTGGATGAGAGAGTGATAGTGAAAACTCAGTGATGACCTTCCCAATCAAGAAAAGAATCAATACTAAACTGTTTATTAATGGAAAGGCAGGCCTTTAAAAAAGAGAGACTCTGACCAATGAGGGTAATCTCGCTGATTGGAGAAATGAGCATACCTTCCACAGATATGATATTTTGGCCTAAAAAGATGTGGGAATGAAAGATCAGGTGTCAATCTGTCTTAAAATGAGTCTAGCAGGAATGCAATTCATGTATATAAAACCATAGCATCTGTCCCGTTTAGAGATGGGCCCTGAACCGAACCAAGCTTACTTTTGACCTGCAGTAAATAAGAAAATAAGAGGCTGACCCGCCTTCGGCCTGGGTACTTTCGACCCGATGAGATTTTTTTTGACCCGAAGAGAAAAAATTGAAAAATTTGATGTTTTTGGGGGAAACTTTCCAAATTCAAACCCAAACACAAAAAATTGACCCGACCCAACCTGGGTCAAAATTTTTGACCCGGACCCATCACAAGTCCCGTTACGCAGGCGTGGAAGGAATGAGGGGATAAAAACAGCAAAAAATACAGCTTAAGGGACACCTTGAATTGAGCCTGTTATACAGTTATGTACAAAAATAAATAATGATGGACATTAGCCCGATTGCTTTGCCCCACACTCCTGTTCTAAGGCCACACCTTCTTTGTAGCCAATTCACCTGTCCAGCTCCCCCTTCCAGCAGTTGCCATACCCCATATCTTTTTGCAGGCACACTCCAACCCCTGCAATAAGAGATGGGCCCTGACCTGACCCGACCATACTTTTGACCCCCAGTAAACAAGAGGCTGACCTGTCTTTGACCCGGTTACATTTTGACCCAACCTGATGAGATTTTTTGACATGAAGAGAAAAAATTGAAAAATTTGGGATTTTTAGGGGAAAGTTTCAAAACCCAAACCAAAAATGGCTGACCAGGCCCAACCCGTATCAAAAAATTGTGACCCGGAAGTATCACTAATTGCAATACTGAGTATACACCAAAGAAAGACAAACCAATGATTATAATTGAGTTTTTATTTTTTCCAGTGACATTATTTTACTACAAGCAACTTTTTATCACAATTTCAACAGTTCCTTGCCCATTTCAAAAGCAGAGGGCTGGCCTCTTGTGAAAATTCGATTTATAACACCTTCAATTCTTCAATTTGTTCTTGGAATTTCAACTTTTTCTTCAAACTATACAAACGCCACGTTTGTAGCTAATTCGGGCTATGCAGCAGAGATTGATCTTCCCAGAGGTTTTTTGTTTCCTGATTTTGTTGCAGTTAATTTGTCTTTGGTTGTTGATCCAGACCAAGTGATTCCTGTTGGTGCAGAGATGAGTTTTGCTCCAATCGTTGTGTTTCCAACGTGTCAGCAATCAGTTTTTGCTGGATTCCCCTCAGAGTAATAACTTTTTACCTGACATTTTAGATTATTTTTGATAAAAAAATTTCTTTCCTTGTAAAGTCCAACATATTTCTTAAACTGTGGAGGCTTGGTGGCAATGACAACAAAAGTTATTGGAAATGGTATTGCATCATTTTTGAGGGATTTCAAATTCGGAAAAGTGTTTCAAGATTATTTTTCCTGTTTTACAGATAATGAAACTCTGTTGCCTATAGTAGATCAATGCCAAATAACAGCAAGTTCAAAAATGTCAAATAGCACATCTCCATTCTTTGCTATTGACACTGTGAAAGGTAACACAATCAATATCTAAAAAAGACCAGTAAGATACTAACTGTTTATTTGAGGAAGAGGCGGGTCAATCATTTTTGCGGTACGGAAGTTCCAACTGTCAGAATTGATAGTCAAGCTTGTATCAATATTTACCTTTAGAAAGGAATGTGGCTATTATCCGAAAGGAATAGTAGACGTTGTTATTAAAGGATAATACCATATTAAAGTTGTCGATCAATGAAAGGGTGTGGTGATTATAATAGTGATTGAATTAATCATATTTTTGGGTTCTGACTCTGTCCTTTTTAAAATGGGTCCACAGGGGCAATGGGACCTCAATCTGAGCTTGAAATGTAACTTGAGTATTCGGCCATGCAGGCACATACAAAATTTGGTCTGGCAGTCCTTGGTAAATGTTTCGCTTTAAACCCATTGTTTTTTTTATAAACTTGGTAATAAAAAAGGTAGATTTATGGTGGTGCTCTTCAGTAGTAAATTATCCCTCAAGTAAAGGTTTAAGCCTAGCTTTAAATCCAATAGCTTTTAGGTTGTTGATTTCAAACTATTTGAGATTTATTGTACATACTAGGCTTTAATGATGAGTCCAGGTCAAAATTTTTTATCCTGGGTTGGGTGGGTTCATTTTTTTGAAGCTCGAGTTGGGTCAGGTTGGGTTAGCCACCTATGAATCTGGAAAAATTTCCCCCCAAAATCCCAATTTTTCAATTTTTTCCCTTCGAGTCAAAAAAATCTCTTTAGGGCGGGTCAAAAAATACCCGGGTCAAAGACGAGTTGGACCCTTATTTATTGCGAGTTAAAAGTATGGTCGGGTCGGGGCCCATCTCTACCAGGCTTAGGACCAGCAAATGAATGTTATAGCGGAAAGCATTTGAACTAAAATATTAACACTATTGTAAGCTAACATTTTTTTCTAAATTTCATTCAGCATGGTCTCCAGCTATAAGAATGGGTTCAAACTGGAAGGAATATCTTCAATTCAATTTCTATGTTTTGACAAGAATCAAGAGGATTTACATTGGAACACCAACGTCAGTGAGTGGGTCAAGTGTTAGACAAGTTACAGCTGTTTCCCTCCTTACCTCCTCCAATTGTAACTTCTTTACATATGTTAATGATTTCCCAATACCTTCAAACAATACCATTTACCTTTACCCTGCAATTGAAACCATCAACCTCCGGATTGTTGTTTCCAAATCTGATCAGACCAACTCACAAACAACTCCACTTGCAATCAATAGGTATTTTAGAGGCATAGTTTTTTTCTTGTTTATAACAGCTATAAATTCATTAAATTAATGTGTTTATAGCATCAAATTTTATGGTTTTCAAAAGTCGATTGTCAACGTCAGTTGCTGTCCGGATACCACAATTGACTCTTCAGATGTCCAAATGTATCGCCACTTCCTTGTCGACACTACAAAATTAATTGTCTACTTTTGTGACCTGATATCATATGATGTCGACATGAAGTGCTACTTTACAAACAGACAACCTCTTGTCACGTCCAACACTTGGATAAAACTTCCAGGATATATTTCAAAAATACTTGGATTTAGTAAGACTACCGGACTCACCTACTTCAAGAAAGATTTGCAGTTCTTCTCATCTTCAAATGGACTTCTGTTTGAAATGGCAACTCCAGATGATATCCCATTTGACATGGTGAGATTTCAAAGAAAAGCAGAAAAGAAATAGCCACATGTGGCACAAAGGCAAAAGGATCTTTCTCATGATTTTGTTTAATTACTAATATAACAGGCTGTTTATACTTATTCCTTAAATCACACACGAACCTGCCAAATCAATCTACACCAAATTTTGTACAGACCTCCACACAACTCAAGGATGGTTCTTATCACAGTATGACCCTGCCAACCCAATCCCTTGCCCCCTGGAGTTACCCAAACTCCAAAACCTAAGCATATCACAAAAAAACTTTGTGCTACAAAAAATGTCCAGATGGGTGCTATTATACTTTTTGTCTTAATGAGCTGCTTTATTTTTGCTCCCCTTGTCCAGGGATAGAGGGGCTTTGAAATGGAATCCCTAATTCAAAATGCATCTTCCAATTGGGTTGAACTTTCAGTTCTGGGCCTTTGAGAAAGAGAGAATAAACATAGGGTGGGTTAAAAAAAAATTCAGGTCCTCTCCCCCGGCCCAGGGGTTGTAAGCTCGATGCAGCCATTTTGGAAAATTATTGATTTTTAAAAAGTTACCCAGAAAGTTTATCTGACATGTTTATCACCATTTTTGGACACGCTGAGCCCTGGTTGGCTAGATCTATATATTTTATGCTGATTATTTTACCTCACAATATTTAGATTCCACCATTAGTTGTTCCTGGAAATGGAGCCTCAACTCCTGACGTTACTTTCCCATCAACTTCATTCAAAGGTAAAAGATTATTTATTTTATCCAGGTTTATGAAAAATTTCATGAATTTCTTTAGCAAACTTTGGTGGACTTTGGGATGGAGGCTCACTTTTGGTGCAATGGAATCCTTGCTGTGGAAAATGATCCCACTTAATTTAAATTTAGATTCATTTTAAATTAATTTTTTTGATTCAATCAATGATATATATTTATGTTATTTTTTCTTGTTTGCTTAATACAACAGATCAGAGAGAGAAGATTTTGGGACTTCACTGTTGGAAAAGTTTTGGTAAAAATCAGTTTTAAAGGGAAATTAAATAAAAATTTAAACAAGGTTGCATTAGTACTGCCCAGAGAGATAGTACATATTGCATTGGTCTGTTATGTACCTGGGATGGTATTTGGCTCCACATTCTTCAGTCCATCATACCTGTCATCCCTTGGCTAACCTTCCCAGCCTTTTGTTTCAGTTTGTGAACCTAAAAAACAATAAAGTACTTAAATCTTGCTAAATTTTCCTTTGGTTATCTGAGATTTTCCCATTTTCATAATTGGTGGCTGTAGTATTCATTTGCCCAGACTTCTAATCAAACCAATGAAACACTGTTAAAGAGCAATCAGATATTTCACATCCCTTATTTTGTAATATTTTTAGCGCAAATGTTCAAATTCTTTAACATTTACCTTAAAAGTCATTTCAAGCTATTTTTGCCAAGCTATCTTTCAATCCCACACTCAACTTCCAGTTGTAGCAATACTTCTCCGATACAGATTTTCCTCCGAAAAAGTGATCAGAGGATACCAACAGTTTGATTCCAACCACATTTGCTACCCTTTTTACAGTTCTCAGCGACCTGTAAAATAACTCACATTTTTATATCAAACTTAGAAAAAATGACTTTTAGACCATGCCATTGTTCTGTGCGCAACCCCAAGCACCCTGTAACTCATCCTCATGTAAAATTTCAAAAATCCTCTATGTACATTTTGTTGCGTTTTGATGTGAAATCTGTATACAAAATCACAGCTCTCTAGCTTTAAAACTGTACGTGGGAGGAGACATACAAAGAGACAGACGGATGACACCCCTTACCCCTATACTTGCATGTAGCAAAATTTTAGTGTAATGAAAAATCTAACTTTTTTCAAAATGAGCCTGTTAAAGTGACAGGTCTGACCACACATGTCTTCAAATCCTTCTCAGAAAAACTTTCAAAAAATGTGTTGACAGCATAAATTTCAATTATCATTATCAACAATCTAAACTATTCAAAACCTGTCTTGAAAACAAACTTGTCCAACTAATTCTAACACCGTAAAAACTTTCATGAAAGAAGATTTTATCTTCTTCCGGACATTGGATCATCTCTTCAGGTTGTATTCAAGAGTGAAGTGGTAAAAGGTAAAATGTAGATTTTACTTTCCCAATAAAAATTAACAGTGAGTTGACTTAGTCTTCTCAAAACTGGTTTAAGTAACTTTATTACCTATCTGATTTGACCAATTTCTCTACTAATAGTATCAAAATATCTGAAAGAAAATGTTTAGACAATTTCTTCAAATTCTTTTTTGTGCAAGCATTTTTATCATTGCAACATCAAGCTTTACTTTGACTGGTTCCATCAATCATGGTGAAAGTAAGTATAAAAATTTGGTGTGCCAATAGATTCTCTATTGGTTATATAGTAATCCTATAGCCTCTGGTTTAAGCAGAATTTAAATATCATATTGAAGAAAGAAAGATAAAAGAATTAAAAACTAAGATAAGCTGTATGCTAATTGGACTATATGGCAAGTTCGCTGAAATTCCTTGGTTGGAAGACTTCAGTATTGGCCAACCAGTTTTTTGTTTGCTATGACTAAGTCAAAAACTAAGATCTCATTGGTCCCTGAAAACCATAAATATGTGTAGACGAAAGACAATATATACATAGACTGTGCCACTCTGCCTACGTTGCAGGAAAGATTTGCACTTTAGTGATTTTGAGTTTACCAACAGCTGAATCTGTGCGACTCAGGTGGGGTCATCCTTCACATAACACAAAATTGGTTTTTATGACCCTTTCTCTTTTTATATATCCGATCTCTATGGTGTAGACTACCCCTTAGATAGTAGGCAAATGAACCTTATGCAATTCCTTAGGAGGGATAACATTGACCCAGTAAAATCAAACGTGCCCCAAAACAAAACAAATCAAACAACAAGTTAAAACAAATGCAAAAAGTGCTTTATTCTTCTTGTAAGAGTACAAAAATAAAACTTAAATCTATGGCCTAATTATATTCAATACAATCTTATGGGTGAGAAAAACAAGTAATTGAATTAGGTGGTCTAGCCTAAATTTATTGACATGAAGCACAAACTCAATGTGAATAAATAGGTTGCGTGAAAAAAAATTAAAAGTACTGAGATCTTGATGGGCTATCTAAATACATAATCAAAGCTAAAAAGCTAGGTAGCACATGGCTCCTTTAAGTAACAATAACAATAATCTTATGTAGTATAGACTCTAACCAACACTATTATAAGGGTTCCGCCACAGTGTCTATGGTCACTGCAGATTAATATTACCTTGACTGAAGGGTGTACTATTCATTTTTTTCAATTCAGGGTTGCAAATTTGCTGGGATGGCCCGGGATTGAATTTCCAACCTTAGATCATGCTTTTAAGGTAGATGCATATGAATTGTAAGCCATGGCAACCCCAACAAAAAAGATAAATTAGAATGACCATAAGGACAAAACCAAATAATACTTGGCCAATTGTTTTGCCATCACCCTGCTTTAGTTTAAACTTTTTTGATAAGTTTTCTACACTTAGAGTTGCACGAATCTACCACACAAATTTTGGAAGATGTCAGTGAACGTTTTCCTGAGATTACAGACCTCTACCAAGTTGGGGTAAACTCTTGGAACAGAAAAATACTGGCTGTCAAAATGACCAAAACCAATGGTATTAAACATCTGCCTCAGCCCCATATCTTACTGACAACAGACAAGTACAAAGATGAGACTCTGGGAAGGGAGCTTTTGATCAGATTTATCAAATATTTGATCTCAAGACATAGAGATGACACAAAAATCAGGTAGTTATTTTCATCATTTAAAATCAGTGAACGATATTATTTTTCAATTCAACATAACTATGATGAATTTTTTTTGTTCCAAGTTGGATTTTAGAAAACTCTCACATTCATGTCATTCCCTCGATCAATCCAATATCTTCTTGGTCTGAAATTGGAAATTGCAAATCAGATGAAATCAAACCGTGAGGATATTTTTCGCAGACTTTAATTAATATGTTAATGAATTGTGCTAAAAATTTGCCTTTTTTGGTGCATGGACTTTTCGAGAGGTTGCATTAATTTGTCAAGGCCCTTCTCAAAAAAAATCAAGATTTAAATTCATGACCTAAAGTCTCCAGAGTCCAGGCAGTTTCTATTAGAGGTGGGTTTGGGCTAAAATTTTTTGACCCTGGTTGCAGGTCAGATAATATTTTTGGAAAATTTTCCTCAAAAAAGCTAATTTTTCTATGTTTATCCTGTCGGATCAAAAAAATATCTCTTCAGGTCGCATCAAAAAACACCTGGGGTAGAGCCAGGTTGGCCCCTTATTTACTTCGAGTCAGAAATATTGTGCTTGGGTCAAGGGCCACCTCTAGTTTATATTTCGATGATCTCAGAAGTATTTCGAAGCTTTTTGATTTCATTTATAGAAAAATCAAGCTTAACCTGAAGAATAACTTCATTCTCTCTGCTGAAATCCAAAGTGGTCCAGTTGGAGCTTCATTTCCCTTTTTTGACCCATCAAGCTCAATTAAAACTCACACAAGGGGAGCAATGACTCCAGGTATTTTTAAGTTTCATACCAATTAAGTATTGAATGAGACAACAAGAGAGCATTTGAAAATATTTTACAGACCAAGATATTTTCCAGGAATTAAGTGAAAATTTTCTGGCCCACTTGCAGAAAAGAGGAGACGAAAGCTGCAAGGTAAGTTGAATTTTGGTAGTTTTTTATTCTTTTATACTACCAAGGTTCTTTGTATTTACCAGGAATCATCAAGAAGCTACATGAAGTCAGAGGACTTGGAATATATTTCAAAGGGAATTCTCAACTTCCAATTTCAAGTAAGAAAATATGAATCATATAAGAAGTGACATATGACTGGGAAACCTGGTTTTGTGAAGTCAGACAATCACCATCTGACTGATAGCTGTTACAAAAATATTAAATGATTTTCTGACCCAAATTTAAGCCACTCTAGGCTCCTTTACCCTTCTCATTCTCCCCCTTTGTCTTCCCTATATTCTTTTTAATTTTCCTTAAAGGCCAACTTGGGCTGGGAATGGTGTTGAGGAAACCCGAAGTCAAAGGTTGCATGGAGGTGCCAGGATTCAAACCCCTGACCCTTTGATTCCCAGCCTCATGTCAAGACTACTCGCCCATGGCAACCCCATTCATCTGACCTTTGACACATTCTTTGACCCCTAAGAAGTATATGGCAATCTAGCCATTCCCTTACTTCGATTCAATCACAATTAACCTTTCTCTTTCTCTCTCCTAGCTCCTGCAAAAAAAAGGTTTTTTTGGACCTAAACCAACAATATTTTTTGACCAAACACTAAAAATTGAAAAATTGGGTTTTCGAAGAAAATTTTCCTGACCTCAAGAAGGCTGACCCATCTCAACCCAACCAGAGCAGCCAAAATGACTACCCACCAAGACTGAGCTCAAAAGTTTTTGGCCCAAAACCATCTCTTACTGGGTCAGACCCTGAAGCCCTTTATCCTTCGTCTTATTAACCTCACTTTCAAAGTTTTAAACTTTTAATTAGATAAAAAAGCATTTATTTTTGCAGGTTATGTGTTTTAACTCATCAAAAGATGTTGACTTTGACCAACTGTTTAGCAAATTAGTTAAGAGTCTCACTGGATTAGTTCAAGATTCTCACAAGGGAATCAAAGGCACTGTTATTTATGAGAATCAACCTGTGCAAAATGCTGCTCTAAAAGTACCTAATGTCAACATGGAAATAATAGCAGCAGAAAAATAAAGTATATTTGTGACTTTAGATTCTTGGCCGTGATGTATATTTCCACTCAGATGACCGAGGATATTTTCAACGTCTTCTTTTGCCTGGTGTTTACACACTGCAAATATCACATCCAGGATTTCATGTGGAAACCACTCAGATCGTTGTTGATGACAAAAGAGCAACAAATTTAATTATCAGGTGAGGCTGAAGCTTAGCCTGGACTTATTGACCCTGACATTAACTATAATTTATATTACAGACTTCAACCTAGTTCACTGAATAAATCAACACATCTTGAAGAGAGATTCGACAAGAGCCTTGTAAGAAGAATCAAAACATTTTCTTTGACTAAAAAGGACATAAAAAATTTGATTGAATGGAGTTTTAGCTTGCTCAATATCATCAACATTTTGAATATTGTTGGATTTTTGATGTGAAAACCTCAAATGTAGTTTTTAAGCCCTATTTATGGTATAATTTCATTTCATAGACTAATATAATCAAACCCTGTGAAACAAAAAATATGAATAAAAAATGATAGAGATAGGTCATTGTCATTTTCTGTGCAGTTACTTTGAATGAATCAATAAACAATTTAAGGCACCACAAGTTTCTCTCAGTGGCTATATTTAATAAATGGTTGAGTCCCTCCTGGTATCAAATGAAAAGTCTGTGGAATGCTGACTGATTTATTCTATCAAATTCAATACAAGAAGGGTTAATGGGCAGGCGGAAAGATACATCTTCCTGCCAGCTATACAGGAAGAGGAGAAAGTGATGAGATGCGGAAGCAGATCATCACTTGGTTGTCAAAAGGTGTCAGTCATTTAAACGAAACCAGGTGGCAATTGTAGTGTCCATCAATGGAGTCATAAAATTAATTGGCTCCATCAAATAATTGTCCTAATAAAATAAATTAAGTAGTCGGGGATTTTTTGTGCGGGGAAAAATACCTATAACCCTCCCAAGCGACCTGCCTACTTAAAAAAATTATGGCTCTGTCAATTTTAAAGCTATAGAAAAGTTAATAAAATAATTTTTAGCGATATATTTGAACAATTAATGTTATTTTATAAACTTTTCTTTAACTTTAAAATCATGGGAGCTATTAAGGGCGTAAATACAAAACTTTAAGCTTAAACATCTCAGCTTCTAGGGAAAATATCAAAAATCTGGTTAATAACTTTGGAGCCATTTATGTGTGAAATATGCTTGCCAAATTTCAGCCCTCTAGATCCACTGGTGCAAGTACAAGTACGAGGTGACATACACACATGTGACGTCACTCTCAATTTCTAAACTCTCCCCTTTGCTTCCCTTTGGGAGGGATAATTCTAAGAAGATAATTGATAAGGAATAAACTTCAGTTTATGTTAGTAAATGCTCTCAAGTAAATCAACTTCACCGCGAGAAGGAATCCAAATCAGCTGCTGGTCTATGATACAAGTCAAAAGAAAATCAGATGTCATGCTTTTCTCAATAGATTAACTGTTAAATCACACTGCATTAAATTCTCCTAGCCCATTGTTTTTCCTCTTATCTGTTTGTCCTATCTTATATATGGTACCTTAAATGGGTCAGTTGAAAGATGGGTATCCACCTTCTTCACCTTGAATCTTAATTTTGGATGAAAACAAAATAGACTCAATAAAGTGATAAGATTAAGACTTTCCTGTTATTACATAAAGCAAAAAATCAAAACCTTTATTTCTTGCATAACATTTATGGCATATTAACAATCAAGTGCAGCAAAAAGTCAACAATTAAAAGTTATATGAATTTAAAAAGTTGAATGAGAGGCACAATTGGAACAAAACTTTTTGGAGAAAAATTTCAGCTTCAAATTTTTTCTCAGAATTATAAAGAAATTTTATTTAATTTTGGGATACTTTCAAAAAGATTGTAATAAATTTTAAGATATCAAAAACAGGCAACATTTAATAAACAGGCTTTTTTACTCAATGCATTAATCAATCCAAAAGATTTGAGACTTAATAATGAAGCTGCAGTAGCATGCTTTAAATTGCTTTTGAGAAAATCTTTTTAGCTTTCATAAACATCACATAGTTCACAACATAAAGTTCAGTCGAATGCAAGATGACATAACAAAATCACCTAAGTTTAATGTAGTCTTACTTAATTTTAAAAGCACACTCAAGAAGAAAATTTTAAACCATGAAAGAAATAAGAGTTCAGCTCTCTATCCTCTTAGGCTGAGTTGCTCCATTTTCACTGCAGTCTCAACATCTGGAACTCCAGCCTTAAAGCCTTTCCTTGTCATATACTCAGCAACCTGGTAAGGAACCTCAGCCAAAACATCCTTTGATCAAAAATAAAATTAAATGTGTGATATGAATTTCATAAATAAAATTGCCTTTTTACTTTGGCCAAGTAATATTTAATGTTGGCAGCCTCAAGAACGTTGTGAAACGTTTTTGGATCTATTCCACCTTCTGGGATATACTTGGACATCTCTGAAAAATTTAAAAACATGTGTTCAAATGTTAATTGGTTGGTTCAATATTAATGTCTGAACTGTTGAACCAATTTCATGAGAAAAACCTTATAGGTTTGAACTATGGATGAATCACAGCACCCCTTGACCTTTAAACAATAAATTACCTGACCAAAAATAAGGTGACTTATTTCCACTATTTTGGGCCAGATTTGATTAAATGAAAAGACTTGACATTATTGTCAATCTTATGGCAGGTTTTGCATTTTTTGTCACCTTTCAGAAAATTGATTTTCTGTCTCACCCTTCAAAATACTATTATTACTGTATTTTTTGACAGATCGCACTCTTTTTGTCACTAGTTACCCTAAAAGGTGAACTTATTTTTGTCTGGGTATAATAACTCCATACAAAGATAATGATTTTTTGAAAAATTTTAATCTGGTGAGGTTACAGTAAAGCAAACAACATTTTTTTGACTCATGGAGCAACAATATTGAAGGTCCTTGGCAGAAAATTTACAAGAGTTTTTCTCCATGATTTAAGATTGAGCCTTCATTAGGGTTGTGTAAATGAATGAAGTTTGATTAATGAATTTTCTTGAACTTTTTTTTTTACTTTCCCAACTCAAACTCACCGAGATAATCAACAATATCTCTAGTTTTACGTTTGCCATTCTTGTCCTTCTCAACTGTTTCATCGTCAAGCAGTTTCATACGGTCTATAATTTCTTTGTCTTTTCGATCTCGATCACCAACACGAAGTATCATGACACTAAAGCAAGTTCCACACATTTAGGTTGGATTTGCAATAAAAGTAGAAAATTTGCTTTCCGAGAAGTTGTAAGTTGAACCAAAAAAAATGATTTGAAAGGTGAAAGGTAACTAATAATTAAACAGAGTGCAGTTTTCCAGACAACTAAAAGATTAGATTTTGCAGACAATATAAAATCTTCCCTTGCTTGAAAGTATCTAAAGTACTGAGCCCTTTGTTCGACAGACCTCAACAAATGCCAAGAAGCTGGATATTTTAAAATATAAGCATTTTTTGTCACGGCAAAAATTGCCAAACCCTCTCGACCAAAAAACCCCCATGCTGGCATTATGCTTAATTTTAAAGTAAAGTTCATTAAAATTAGTATTTAGGTATTTGTTCATGCAAAATATCAGCTTTCTAGCTTTAATATTGTGGGAGCTATTAAAGAAAAAGGACGAAAGTCACCTATCTTTAATAAAATATTGGCAATGTTTTGACCACATCTAAGCTCTTAGAATAAAATTCAAAGATCTGGTTAGTAGCTTTTTTTGGCATTGGCATGAAAAACCTGTATGCAAAATTTCAGCACTCTAGTTTTAAAACTGAGAGAGGAAAAAGAATTTGATGGGCAGGCGTACTGTAAAAATGCAAAAAATGCAGCTAGACTACTGGAAAGACTCCTCCTCAAATATTTTTCAGGAAACCAGATTTAAAAATTATTTCAACGTTTCTAAAGTTGAATCTCAAAACTTCAGGTCCCTTAGGCTCTGGTACCCTAAATCATTAACATGGCAATGATTCCAAAAAGCCTTGATTTTTGTATGGAATGAGCCAAAAGTCCAATAATTTTAAGGGTAAAAAGATTGATTAAGGCAGAAAAATTTGCAGGAAAATGTCATGTTTTTTGATTTGGTGTCTGAAAAACGAATCAATTTCAATTTTGCTAACGAATCCAAAACTTAACTTGAATATTAAAGTTAGAAAATAAGGTCTAAATTCAAGTTTTTTCAATATCCAAAAATCTAACAGAACTTAAACTAAATTGTGCAAATCAGAAATTAATAAAATAAAGAAGGTCATATAAAAACTTTTTCCCCATGCAGTAAACTTTCAAGGTTTTCTTTGTAGCATCTTGCATTTATCTTTCTATGACATTTCAACTTTTAAAAAGATGAATCAGCTACATGCAATTGATCTAATAAGTCGAGTTAGTTTATCGTTGAAATCTTAAAAAAATTGATAGTCATTTTGTAGTCTGACAAATTAATTTTGAATCCTTTAGTGTCATTATTTATTTAGTTGAATTTGCTATCCATAACAGGTATTGGCAACATTCCTTTCATGATGTTACTCTCATGTGTTTGTTTGATTTACTATGAATTTGGCTTATGGACAAAAACAAACAAAAGAGATTTGTTTTGTTATCAAGCAAACAATTAAGTAAATTTTTTCCCCTTCGGGTCAAAAAAATTATCATTGGGTCGGGTCAAAAAGTACCCGGGCCAAAGACGGGTCAGCTTCTTATTTGCTGCAGGGCAAAAGTATGCTCACGTCGGGTCAGGGCCCATCTCTAATATATTCCAAATGCAAATTGAATTCAAAAGCAAGGCAAATCTCAATCAGGTGCTTTAGTGATTGACTCTCATTGAAATGTTTGGGAATTTTTTATTTTTCGGTACAACTTGTGAGTCTTTTTTTTTTAAGTACGCCTTGCGACTTCTTTAATCATTATTAAAGGCACACTGGGCGGCTTTGATGTTCTTTTTTTTGTGGTAGGTACCCGGGCGGGAGTCGAACCCGGGTTGCTGGGATAGAAATTCCAGCTCCCTACCACTTTGCCACCCTGACTCCCATTTGTCCCACTTCTTTTTTAAATGTCATTTTTGCTATTTTTGTCTGTGGTTTACTGGAGATAGAATTCCAGCTTGAAATCACATGACCACCCTGACTCCTTTATGCTTGAGTTTAAGACATTTTTTTACTTCAAAAAAAATGTCCATTCCAATCAGAACTAAGAGCACCTTAAATATGCATTATTTTAAATCCTTTCTGTCATTCAAAATTGTGGGAATGAAAATTTCTTGAAACCAAAGGAGTGCCATAAAAACAAAAGAAATTGTTATGGTGGGAAGAGAAAAAAAGGTGGAAATTAGAAAAAGTGTTCCTTTAAAACAACTTCACGAAAAACTTTCTTTGCTTTTTTTCTCTCCTTCTTTAGTATTTAACCTCATTGGAGTCTTTGATGCTTTAATCACTTCTGCTTGTGTTTCCGACATATCTAGATGGTAAAAAACAAAACCTAATCAATTAAAATGAAAACTTGAACTTACCAACAAATTGGACAATATCTCTTTTAGCTTTGATGCCTCTGTAGCTGAGGGTCTGCCTGTCAGCATCCAGAAGGTCCAGGTCGGTCATGTCCCCGGATCCGACACCCACAAGGATAAGGGACAGTGGGATTAAATTGTTGGCACATTGAACCAATAATCTCTTGGTAGCTTCGATGTCTAATTTTTGAGATGAATGTGCAGAATAGAGGACAAGAGACAAGTCACACGAAGAGGCCAGATTATGGTTGGGGGATGAAAAGAGATTAAAATAGAAAGACAAACTTTTAAAAACAGGAAATTGTGCACTGGATCAAATGAGAAAAATTAGTAAATTGTGATGAAATTGACAACAATTAAGTTCATAAACAAATGTACAAATTGATTAAATGGACAGAGCAAATCGTTTTTATTTCTTAAAAATGTTGGGTGTGAAAATTAAGTATTAAAACAAATGAAAATATAGAGCATTTTAAAAAATTTCAGATTGTGCTTTTTATCACAGGATAAATGTTAAGCTCATAAACAAGCATCACACTAGAATAAAAAATGAAAAATTGTCACAATTTTTAACCAGGATGTATGATTGCCATCTATATTCAATGGGAAGATTAGAAAAGTGACTTTTGCTTTTGCTCATTTCAGCACAGAAAGCAATTTTGTGACATGATTCATTTTTTGAAGATTTTTGTTTGATTAAAAAAACCTCCATCACCAAAGTGCTTTTTATCAAATTTCTTTAAAGTATTTGAACTGTTGATTCCACTTTTTCCATGGATTTATAAATGGGTATATTTACAGGTTTTGGGGAAAAAATGTTGATTGGCAGTGCTAATAGGTCAAACTTTTTAAAGGTACTGAAAAATCTATTAGGAATTGGTTGATTTTAGTGAGGTATGCCAGGCAAATCACAATCTGGTATTCCTACTGCTGCTTAGAAGGATATTTTCATTTTTTGTATAACCTAATAAGATAAACTTTTATGCTTTTTTGAAGAATACATAGAATCAAGAGCTGCTATCTGCATAAATATCCCACTAAGCTACAGTTCTGCCACCAAGCAGCACTTTTTCTGGCATGCCTCTATCTGAGCTTTCTCATTTTCAGCTCAATGATTTTACCTGAAATGCCTCCATCTGTTATGATGAGAAGAACAACATAGTTTCTTCCATCATCCATAGATTCTGCTAAAGTACGCACATAGTCAATCACTGGAGCGTAGCACGTGGGATCAGACAAAGGAACTGAAAACACATTCCATGTTCAAAGAAACAAAACTTTGGAATTAGATAAAAGAAGTTGGATTTTTTTGCTTCACCGTTCTCCAAACTGTCATAGTAAGCATCAATGATTCCACCTATTCCGTAACAATAAGGTTCCCTTGAATTTCCATTGAGAGGAAAGCAATGGCTGACTCGTCCATTTACAACACCACCAAAGCCAAGTGCAAGGAACTTTCGATCTGTCAAAATAATTTATGACTTTAACATCAAAAGACTTTTTTTCATCTAGGAATAATGACCAAGTTTTTACATAGACTATATAGTCATTGTAGTCCACAGGGTTTTAGATCTAGAACTAATGGAACAATCATCTTGTTCCATGTTGAATCATTCTATTTCAAACAAACATTAAACACTTACTAAGAACTTTTTCATTACAAGGGTGATGTGTGAATTCTCTATTCTATATTAGTCTGAGGCAACAATTTGCTTAAAATAGGACACAAACTTGATTCATTGATTCTTTCCGTTCTAACCGTACAGACATTCATGTTAGAGAATTTTCAAGAATCTATTGGTCTCAGAAATGAACAAAAAATCAGAACAAGGTTTGAATTAACTTAAGATTAATTTATTACAGGTTCAGGTTTAAAAGAACTAAAAAATTTAAAGTTTAAATCTTTTAAAAATGATTAACTAACTCTAAGTCATTTTGAGTTAATAAGTAAATTTGTCAAAGTTCAAGAAAGTCATGTCAGTTAAACTATGGAAACAATGATTTCTTTAGTACAATCCTTATCTGGTCACTTTTGAGGTCATAATTGTACTAATTAAAACTGACACTTGCAAATGTTGCAATCTTAAGTACACATGGATTTATCAAAAAAGCTAAGCCTTTCTACATTTTTGTGTATTAATGTAGATATTAGATTATAAATTACCCAGAATTGATTTAGGTTCTAGAAATGAGAATTTTTTTTAGCCCTGTTGAAGAAACACTTTTTGAAAGACATTGGCATGGGGTTGCTTGGTTACACAGGGTGTCAAATTATTGATCTTGAGATGAAAATTGTGTATAAAAAAGCTCCAATAGCTGTAGAAATTTTTACAAACTAAACATATTTTGGAATGCCAAAAAATGCTCTTTAATTAAATGGTTCTTAATTTAAACTTTCCAAATTTTTAATGGGAAAAAACTAAAAGCAAAGTATTTACAAAAATATTTTTAACAAAAATCACATTTCTGTACATAACCTTATTATCATAAGATAAAAAGTTTGATTGTTTAGATTTGTACATTTTAAATGTTTAGTCCAAACGAACATTTTTATATAATTATAGATTGAGTGCATGTTTTAATTAATTTCAATCCAAAGCTCACATTTTACCTTCAGCTGTTGTTGACATATCGACAGCACCAGCAAAAAAGCAGAACAAATTTAGAAAAGTTAAGTTTTAAAAATAACAAACCAAATTCAATTTAAAAAAAGTTTCCAATAAGAAAATAGCAAAACAATTTTTGATCATTTCAAATGGAAAATCCATTAACAAAGGTCAATTGAAAGTTATGATAATTTACCAAAATCATAATCCTGAAAGATGTCTCCAACAGTTTTGATGGCCATTGTATATGGATTCTCTACTCTTTGTGAATCCTAAACAAAACCAATTATCAGACTTTATCCCATTGTAACATAAATAAATGATATTTATATTGAAAAATCTTACAAGATAATGTAATGATGATGGATCGTTGGGATCTCCGTTGCTCATTGTGAAGTCCACGGCAACAACAAAGTGAAGCTTAAGACCACCTCTTATATAGTCCAAAAATGTTGTGTCCTGATAAATTCGAAATTAGTACAAATAGAAAATATGAAGGATAAACATGAACCATTTTTACTTGAGTTATTACAATAGATTTTAAGATCACTGTTCCAGAATTTTCATAGTGATCACCTTTCTTAACTTTCTTTTTGCTATTGATAACATCCCTAGAAGAAACAAAATTGTCTTGGAAAAAGTCGTCTTCCAAAAGAGATTCTTGTTCAGATTTTACCAGGTTACAATCTGGAATCCTTCACCATCTCCCATCTCTTCCAGAGTTGTTGCAAACTCCCCAATAAAGTCATGATCCCCATCACTGTTGTAGTCATAAACATCAACCTGAAAGTTGAATTGAGAATGACAAAGCTGTCAAAAATCACAAACTGGTATTGGGGTCTTCAAATAGGTATATATCCTTCTAGAACTTTTTCTTTTTTTAATGAAATTTTAGTCTTTAAGTACAAATTTGTCTGATTTGTTGAACAATTTAATGGTATCAATATATTGACTCCATCATTGTTGTAAATTCTATGACCTCACATTTGATAGGTACTAAGATCAGAGGGCAAGTTGGTCTACATGTTGATTGATAACTTTTCTCCTGAACAGACTATTCTTCCCATCTATCTTGGATTTGATACTTAATCTCAGTGGGTAAATCTTTATAAACACTTTGTGATTGATTAATTCTTCAAGAAAAAACACTGTACTTTACAATTTTGAGAATAAAACATATTTCAATAAGTTGAACTTCACAATTTCTATTTTACCAAATTTAATTGATGATTTTTTACTTCTTGGAATCAAATAGCTTACTTTGAGTGGCCTTGTCCAATCTCCATTACACAGTTTCAAAGATGTGATTTCAACAGGAGCCCATTCTGGATTTGGATTGTCCTTGAAATGTAAATGAAATGTTTAAATCATTGCAATAAGGGATAGAGCAGATTTTATCTTACTTTAACCCATTCACTTCTGTATACAATGGTGTGAGTTCCATCCGGATTGTACCGACTTATTGTAAAGAAAGGATCACTCTCAGAGAAAAGATCCTTCTTATCTAGGTTTGAGCCAGTGAACTCAAACTTAATCTTGTCCTTGAATCCTGTCTGTTCTTCAGCATAGACAGCAAGGATGCCACAATCTCCTAAAAATATCAATAAAACATGTTAAAATACAAGCCAAATTTGAAGTCCAAGTTGTAAAGACCTGGAGATTCCATGTATGGGGAAAGACCTCTTTGAAAACGTCCTTTTGCTGCTAAAACTTCTGCTAATGTGCATTCAACACTTCCCATAGGATCCTTTAATTAATTCATACTTGAAAAAAATAATTGACGTATTTTCACTGATTTGGAAAATTTACTTGATCTCTTGGATCTCGAGAATTTTTCTCCCAATCGTATATTGCGAAACGAAGCTCCTAAAGAATGAAAAAGTGTTTTTAGGCACTTTTTGAAAGAGACTGACAATTCAATTAAGTTTTTATCATCTGCCACAATGTATAAGACTTTCCAAAGTAATTACAACCTTCAAAACTTTTCAACCTAAAGTTTAAGACTTATAGCAGTAAATAATAGCAAATAATAGAGAAGGTTCTAGATAAAATACCTATAAAGTAAATCTAGAATCTCTCCAAGAAAATTTTTCAATTTAATAAATGAGGCAAAAATTGACTAAAGAAGTGTAAGAATTTACAAAAATTCCTCCCTTCAATGTTGATTGTGTCTTTCAGTCACAAATAATTGCTTGTTATTTTGTGTCTTTTAATAATTGAATCATTTTATTTTTTTTAAGTGATGCTACACAACCATTAGTCCAGACTGAGACATACATTAGATCATTGTTAAGGCAAATCCAGCAGACAAAAATCTGTCCAGACTAGGGATCAAGCCCTTTTCTCCAATCCTCGCAGCCAGTTCTCATAAGCATGAGCTAAGATGTCCCTTAATGCTTGACATCTTCTGGATAGTTTTAAAAAGAAAAATCTAAGTGCATTTTAAAAATGGATCTTTTCAATTAAGAAAAAATATATTCAAGAGTCTCCACAAGGCTGAGTTTACTTCTGAGATATTTCATCAGTCCAATCTCTTTTGCAAGAAGAATTTTTTTTGAATACATGTAGTGCCACCAAGACTACTTATGACTCAATCAACCTTTAGATTTTAATTTTTTTTAGAAATACCTATATTTCTATTCATGTAGAAAGCCCACACAAGATCTCATTATACTAGCATTTTATTGCATTAATGCTTTAAAAAGTGATAGCACCATTACTTTTCACATGAAAAATTAAGTACATATTAGGATAATTCTGGCCTTTTTCATTTTAAAGGATACTTTTTTTGAACAAATATTCCTTTCAAGTCTTTTACACTCAAAAGTATATATATATATAAATGGGCGTACAGATAAGACCTGTCTGTCTGTTGGTGTGTGGAGGGCTAATGGAAATCCAAACCCCAGCACGGATCTTAATAAAATTTTGCATGCACCTCCCCATTCATCCAAGGAAGGTTTTGATACATTTTTGAACCCAGACCCCCATCCCCCTGGGCATCGGAGGCTTGAAACTCTAGAAGCTGAAGGACACGTTATTGAAAACTGTTTACAAAACAAAAGATGTTCAGCGGTTGCAAATTAACCTGGTCAGCTCTGGGTGCTTCAGTGAGTTATTAGATAAAATAGTTTCAGTATGCCTCCAATTAATATTTACACCCAAGATGCCATTACCCAATTAAGCACTAACAGTTGCACAATTTCCACTAAAGGCAATAATATTTCCCTTACCATTTCACAGCAACACAAGTTTCCTCCTAGCTACAGACGGCATCCTTGTTTCACATAATCAATCATGATTACGTAATAACCCTTTTCTAATAGCTCATGTACCCTACCCCCTTTTAAGCCTGCTATCATCTCCCACATTTTAAACAGGCCTTTTATTTGACCATCAACCCAAGAGTATCTCTGAACCTTTCAAGCACCTACTCAGTCCCTCGCAAAGATCCTTGCAATGTTTTGAGCCTCATCGTGGCTCACCATTTTCTGTTGTCTCTTCTCTTGTTGCATTTGATTTACACTCTTGAAAGTAGTTCAAGTATTTTAATTACTTCTCGTGTTATGTTTCATAGGAAAGGATCCAACTAACAGAGAGTGAGGCTTAGTTATCTCTCAAGGAAAGCCTTGTGCAATCTCTCAATATTTTTGAAAAAGTCTGATTAACAAATTTATCTATTGATTAAAAAGACTTTTTGGAGTCTCAATCAAGAGAGCTTTAATCAATCTAGTCTGTAGAAGTGTACAAGACCTGCTTTTCTTCGAAATAGTATTCGATTTCAAATGTTTTTGCCCACTCAGGATCGAGTGACTGTTCGATGCGTTCAGTTCGGCCAACCTCTTTCCACTGACGACTTCCCCTGAAAAATAGGACTTTTTTTTAAAGCCAAAGAATTTAGAGTTGAAATTGTAAAATAGAACCTGGACTTCATGTAAAGAATGCAAACTGGCGTGGTTGTCCTTGAAAATCGGTCACGTTCACGAAGCCCACTGAAAGAAACAATTCGAGAAAATGTATTGAAATAAACTTAAAAAGGTAGCCTTTATTTTGAATCTACAGTCAAGTCCTTAAGTTGGAAAACACCTGCAGATGAAAAACATATTGCTGAGTAGTTATTTTCAGCACAAAATACTAAAAACATGCCTTCATCTTTTATTTCCAACATTATTATTCCATTTTGCACACATATGTGACAGTAAATTTTCTTTTCTTGTTGTATTTGACAATTTAGTCTAAAAGAGAGAGAGAGAGTTTGAAAAGCTCTCAAAAGTTGGTTGGATATATAGAGCTACATTTGAGAAAAAATGTTTTTAGAGTTTTGTCATAGGAACTAAATTAAAAACTTAGATATCATCAAAATGAGATGAAAAACTTTGGCATAAAAAACCCTCACTTTTGTTAAAATGTTGAATGGTTTGAACTTTTAAAAGCCTTTTTTTCTGGCTGGCCTTTGTCCCAGAGGCATTAAAATTTCCTCATTCCTTGTCTTTTTCCCAGCCAAACATTGGAGCAAAAGAACTTTCTACAGTGACGTCATAAAGTTGTGACATCACAAAAACTTCCTCTTGAACTTTTTTTATTTATGACAGTCATCTATAATTCTGTACGAATTTTATCAAAAGAAAATTGTTCGTTCAATCAGATTATTTAGACAAGTAGGAGTTTCAATTATCTTCGATTCAAAAGAAAAAAAAAGGTTTTCGTTTCAACAATAGATGATATTGTCTATTTTCATTTTCTTAGTGGAAAAATTTCAAGATTGGAACGTAAATTTTTTCTCTTTCTGTATAAAATGTCTATGTTATGACTAATTGAACAGTTTTAATCCAGTTAAGATTGCTAAACTGTGAGGCATGACTTAAGTTTAAGCCAAATATAAGTCACTCTAACAACACAGAAAGTCAGCCTTATATGGGTCTTGACATCCCCCCCCCAAAAAAAAATTAATGGAGTGTTAGATTAGCTTAACCCATCTACCGGCTACTTACTTCGTAAGGATAGGTATGAGCATCCGACCTTGTGTGAATTTCAAATTTCAGATGTATTGCTCCTGTTTATAAGTGGCACACAAGAATGCACGTGTTAATGGTGCAAATTTTGTCGTAAACTGCCATATAACATGTTTAAACACCTTAAAATCATAGTACTCCATTCAAACGTGCTTGCAAAGCCTTATTTTCTGTCAGGTTACATTAAACGTATCCTTTATATTTTGAACTCTTGAGAAAAAACATTCCATATTGAAGCCTAATTTTATTTACTGAAGATAAGATGTTAAAGAGAGATGTGCAATGTAGTGATGGGCCCTGACCCGACCCGACCCGAGCTTACTTTTGATCCGCAGTAAATGAGAGGCCGACCCACCTTTGACCCAACCCGAAGAGATTTTTTTGATCCGAAGGGAAAAAATTGAAAAATTGATGTTTTTAGGGGAAATTTTTTAAACCCAAACTCAAACCATGGATTGTTGACTTGACCTGACCCGACCCGGGTCAAAAATATTTGACCCGAACCCATCATTAAATTGTGCAGTGATTCCAGATTGCTGCTATCCCAATTTGGTAAAAGGTATATTGAAATATCCTTAAGGATACTTTATAAACATAATAATGAAAATCTTTTTATATTTAAGCATTTATCAGATTAAACCTTATAAGCACATCATAATTATAACTTGCTAATAAATAATTGTGTAGATGGCAAAAATAATTCAAGGAGCAAAAAAGGAACAAGTTCATGTTTGAAGAAAACTGGGGTTGAAAAACCCAACTACGCAGTTATGAAGCAGCCCCTACCTTGCCCTAACAACTCAGGGCAATCAACTTCACATTCCTAAGAATTTAAGACACATAACCTTTCTCTTTTTGCACAAACAAGTAACTATAATCCTTATTATCTTAGCTAGCCTGCCATCTTTTGCAAAGTATAGAAAGACCCATCTTAACCATTCTGGCTAAGAGTTCTTCTCTTAACACCTCTGAGAATCAACCCTTCAAACCCACAATTTAATCCTACAGGCTAAACATTTTCTGTTGCCTCTTCTCTTTTCTACTTCTATTTATTACGTCTCATACATTTTGCAACATAATGGCAAAACTTAACAAGAACCAAATTTGATGCATTAGTTGTGAAACTTATGCACCGGCCTGGCCTGGGGACATCAAAGTCTCAGAGGTGTTCGCATTGAAGAGGAAAACTGGGATTTAAAGTTTGTCTGGTTGCTGCCCCACCCAGCGGAAAAATGTCTTCTCCTCTGAGATAGGACTCATAGAAGAAGAGTTCATGCTAGTCTTCATCAAACAGGGGATCACGGCCAGGAACGTGTTGGACATCTCAGCCTCTCATTGTAACTGATTTGAACATATGAAGGTAATAAAAGTATTTTTCATTACTTCTTGATTTATACTTTTATGGGAAGGGAGCCTTAGGCAATCAATTGCATTCATTGTGAGATCTCACATCAACATATATTTTTATTCATTATTCACCAGATTGCAAAAAAAGTATTTCAATGAATCTTATGCAGGTTAAAAAAAATAGTTTGAGGCAATACTTTGAAGTTTTGAATTCAATGATTTCCATTCTAGAAATAACCTTCATTCAAAAGATTTAGTTAAGCTTGATTGTGTATTCTTGATTTATGGATTATACAATGCCATGAATGAATATAAGTCATCTTCAAAGCATTGTTTCTCTCTCGCCTGAATAATTCAGAAACAATTGATTGGCCAACCTCGCTTTTTGGAGAAAATTGTTCTCATTGCCAATGCAATAAAAGTTGCTTTCTCCGCCTGGAAACCTTTTCAAAAATATGGGCAAAGACTTAAAATATAATACTTTTGACCAAACTAACCAACAGGTATATTTAAAATAAAAATAAGGTTGGTTTGGCCACGCCAGGGTTTGTGACTTTCTAAAGGACTTTCTAACTATAAAGTCATTTTATAATGTAAACATTGCTTATGTTTCAACATAATTCATTGAAAATATAAAAATGTACCTGCATGATACAGCAGTTTCAACTTTTATTGGCCCATTGCTGTCATCCTGTCTTCGAGCCATTTTTTCAATTTCTATTTAAATCTATATAACGAAATTCAATTTTTATGCAAACTTTATAACCAACCTCATAAAAAAAGATTCTTACCTGCAGATAAAAACTATCAAACTTTCAGATTCTTAGAAAGCTTTTGAATTTGACATAACTACCTGAAAAAATGATAAAGAAAATAGCTAAAATTACACAAGCAGAAAAAAGTAAGACTTCCAAATTTATGAATAACCTGACAAGAAAAATGACACAATTTTTGAAGTAAATAGCAGTATTGGTAAATTGTGGGATTTATTGGGACATTTTGACAAAAAAGGTACTGTTGATTTTTAATAAATACCATCTTCCTATTAAACAATTCTTTAATGTTGTACGTGCATAAGGCGATTGTGTAATTTTTGTCCAAACCATGTGACTACTATTTCTAATAACAAAAGGAAAGCATGTCCATCCCCAACCTGCTCAGTGAAAATTGCTTCAAAATGTTTGCCACACAGTTTAAAAATTTTCATCTGTAATTCTGATCTATCTTGCTTAGATAACCATAGCTTGAAAATGGACATTAAAGAGATTTCAGAAGCACCAGCTAACCATGGAAGCAATCAGTATTTCTTTCTTCTTTTTTACTCTAACTGTTATCCGCTAGCGAGCGAAGCAACCTGCGAGTTTAGAAATTTTACTAGGCTAGCGGTTTTTAGTGGATGTCTGTCCATCTGTGATGTCCATATTTGGGCTCAGAGGTGTAAACTTTGAATTACATCTCCTCCCTCATTTTTTGTGCTAGATGGAATATTTTTAGCTTTTTGGAAACAAGAATTTTTTCCCTACAACTTTACATATTTTTTCCAGAAATTCTGACCAGATGATGGGCTATTAAGAACTTTTTAATCATACATGCTAGATGACATATTTTTTGCTTTTTGGAAAGAGAATTTTATTCTGCATCTTTTATGTTTTGAAAGTTTTTTATGTGATGTCTAGAAGTTGAGGTAATTAAAAGGCTTCTCTGCCCTCTGAATGAACCTGCTCTGCCATTCTTAAATGGCAAAAAATGGTAAAAACAGCTAAAACGGTGAAAAATGGCCTTCAACTTACATCTTTAATAGCTCCTACAATTTTAGAGCTAGAAAAAAGTTTATAAAATAAAAAATATTTCAAGCATAAAGCTAAAAATGTTTTTTTACACCTTTCTCTAGCTTTTAATTTGAATTAGCTTTGCCTTATATCTTTGCGAGCTGGCAGTTTGGTATTTTTTCTTGCGCAAAAAATACCCGTCTTCTTAATTTTTAGCCTTTTTAAGTACACCTTGCTAATATTTTTTATTAAAGGTACATCGCGCTGCAACTTTATTATTGAAGTAACCTTGATTCAAAGGTTACCTGCAGGGGTGAAGCCACCCCCCAACCTTTTGATTCCCAACCTGATGGCATGACCACTTGAATATGGCGACCCTGTCTGAATACACTTAAGGGTTACCTCAAAAGGTTAGATCATAAATCACTGGTTAAATTGTGCAGTGACACTACAGAATGGCAGGCTGGGAAAACTCTTTGAAATATGTGTTGGCCGTTTGTCAGACTTGACTCGTAGGGAAATAAATAGACTTGACTTGTGTAATATCATTTATTGACTGAGAGTCCTATACAGTTTCATCATATTTATAGTAACGAATAAAGAGAGGGGGTGCAGTAAAACAGGTTACACATAGATATATAAACTACTACTATTATGGACTATGATTACTACTTATAGACTAGGCACGACACGTTGTTGAAAGGAAGATGATCATTAGGGAAACGATGGCAGAATGGAAAATGCATAGAAATGTGCATTTCAGTGTCAGAGAGATCAAAAAGTTTATCTTTTCTAGGTTAAAATAGTAAAAGACTTTATTATAACTGAAAGAATGGAATTTAAATAATTAAAAAACCTCAGTAGCTTTTGTTTGGCCCCTTCAATAACAAATCACACAAGAAAAGCCTTTCTGTGCATCTGACTCTGGATAATGGATCCAATCCAAGTAACCCTTGCAACCCTTTACCCCAGGTAGCTACTATATGAATAAACCAACCCAGCTAGGGTCAATGTCTTAAATTATTTGAAATTCGCAAAATATGGTTGGGTCGAAAATGGCTCAGTGGCTATCACCCTGGATTCCTACATCAGCGATCCGGGTTTGTGCCCCCAACCGGAAGAAAAAACCATCACTCATAAAATAGCCACAAATAGAAAAATATTTGCTCTGAAATGCTTTTTGTAATTCATTCATCACTCTTAAAAGGGATCATAATTGATGTAAAAAATTGATTAACAAGCAAAAGAGACAAGTTATAAATGCTCCTTTGGGTACATAGCAGTGATGGGTCCAGATCAAATTTTTTTGACCCAGGTTGGGTAGGGTCAGCCCCTCTGGGCTTGGAAATTAAATCTCCCCTAAATATCCCAAATTTTTCAATTTTTTTCCATTCAGTTCAAAAAAATCTAATCGGGACGGGTCAAAAAATACACGGGTTAAAGGCAGGCAGGCCCCTTATTTACTCCAGGTCAAAAGTATGTTCAGGTAAGGGCCCAGTACATAGTTTCTCCTATTTTTCTAAATACTTTTTGAATGGATGAGAAGAACAGGATTGCAACAGGAAACGCTACTTTCCCCTATCATCCATCTTAGTCTAAAGTGGTCTAGATGGTTGCATTTCAAAGAATAGATAAAGCTTGTGAATCATTTCCATTGGCAATTTTTCCTTGCAGAAAATATTTTATAACTGTAACTTAAATGATTTTTGAAACTCTGGAAAAGCTTACTGCTGACATAGAAATATCTACAAATGAAGCCTAGATGAAGACAAGGGGTAACTTTTTTCACTTTAGGCATTGAAAATCCTCCAAAGTATCGTGGTTATATAGCACTTCAAAGTGCTTTTTTTCATACTGACATGGCAAAGTTCCAAGTTTGAGCGTGGAAAAAACTTGGTACAAAATCGCTCTAACTCAAAGAAACTTCTCCAACACTTAGACCAAAAGACTTTTTCTGGGGAAACTACTTGGCCAGATTTTTGAAAAATCGTTCTGCAGACATACAATTTTCGATAAATCATCATTTATTGACCAATTCTGTAACAAGCTATTTATGAGACAAATATATCTCCCTCTCTTTGATGATTTATTAATGTATACAAATACGAATCTTGTATCAAAAAGTCATATTCTAGCATATAAAATGCTTAAGATAGCAAAAATAGCCATAGTCTAATTATTTAATTTGACATGGGCAATTTTTAGCTAAGGAAAGCAATAAAGTCATCCATTATCACCTTTATCATAAAGTATGGACTCAATTCAAGTTACTTCTTTTATTTTCACCTTACGATATTTTAATATTAATGTGCAATCTCTTTTACATTTCCGTTAAAGTCATATCAAAACAAGCTGCCTCTTGTTTTTCATTCCCTCATCTTTTAGAATCTTTGACAGACTGCATCGTTGTAACTCATGGCTGAGAACTGGTAGACTGGGGTTCAATCCCTGTCTGGGCAAAATCTTTGAGAGACCCTTGGATTTGCCTTAATCCCTCCGGAAGCAAAGCGAAGTGGGGAGTTTAGAAATTTTATTACGGTTCCCGCCAAAATGGCTTGACGTCTGTCCTTCCGTCTGTCACCTCCTCCTACACCAGTGGAGTTAGAGGCCTGAAAATTGGCATGTATATTCCCCACATGGATGGCTCCAAAGTTTTTTGGTATTTTGCCTAGAAGCTGATATAATTAAATTCAAAATTTTGTTTTTACGTCTTAGATAGCTCCCATAATTCTAAAGCTAGAGAAAGTTTATTAAATCAAGTAGAAGGGTATTTTTTGTATAGGGAAAAATACCTAAGCCTCCCGAGCGTGCATGCATGAAGAACCCCCCTATTTTTTTCACTCCGGATTTTTTTTGCAGAAAGCAGCTTATATCTCAGCTTCTAGACAAGATATCAAAAATCTGGTTGGTAAATTTTAAGCCATCCATGTGAGGAAAATGCATGACAATTTTCAGGCCTCAAGCTTCACTGGTATGGCTGGAAAATGAGATGACGAATAGACGGGGGGGGACATGCTGTTTTTGGCGTGAACCATAATTAATGTGCCAACCATAATGAACTCGCGAACCTTAATGATTTTTCTAAACTTCCTCCCTCGCTTTGCTTGGGAGAGATAACATTTTTGTTCAAACATTTAGCTTTAAAATTGATGGAGTCATGAATTTTTTAAGTAGGTAGGCCACTCGGGTGGGTTAGGTATTTTTCTCCACTCAAAAATACCCTTCTACTAAATTAATTATTTTTGTGAGATGATTAGTCAGGATTGATTGTTGTGTAGAAATTTGAATTGAATTATCTCTAAACTCATTTATTCACATTTATCAAAAAATCAAGTGACTATAGAAATACACAACTTTCGGTCAAAATGAATTGTTGTAAAGTCAACACTATCATCATTCATGTGATTAAGTGTTAGAATAATCAGTTCTTAACACAAGCTAGCAAAATACTCAGCCATCACCAGTACCAATGGTTGACCCCTCTCACTACATTCTTAATCCGACCGTCCACTATTTAAAGGGCTGCCATTTTATCAGTATTGATTCTTTTCTTTATTGGGAAGGTTATCACTTGGTTTTCATCTCTACTCACACGCTCTCTTCAGACCACTCGCTATCTTCATCAATTGTCTTTTATCACCACAACTAAAGCTTTAAAAGAAATTATTTTTATTGGTTTTGCAAAAGATGAAAAAGTTCCCTCTCAATTTTCTTTTTTTGTTCAGATGTACCATCAACTTCTTCTTTTACTGTAAAACCAATTCAAAATAGTTCTAGGATAAATAATAATCTGATTCTTTGAGAGATTTCTAAACATGTTTGACCGTTTTTTGTATGGCTTTTGGCTCATTAGTTCTTTCCTTTTCAGTTTGGATAGACCTTGAGATACTTAAACTCTTATGGTCGGTCCAAATGATGGTCATAATGAAGCAGTAAAGAAGCAATAAGGATAGATGATTTGTTTCGATATTATAACTTCATGGTTGAATCAAAAAGCAAAAATTTTGTTTTTCTGGAAGCAAATGCGCAGTCTAATAAGAATCCTAAAGCAATCAAATTTCCTCCACAGACATTCATGACCATCTATTCTGCAGCTTATATCAGCTAAGCCTACGTTCAACTGCATAGGCCTTGGATAAAAAGATATTGAAGATTTGTACATTGGATGAAATTCTGTCCAATGAATTGAAAAGATGACGGTGAATTTTTCTTTCATGTTTACCAAAATAATGAAATAATGATTCAACATATTTTGTGAGATGACAAGAGTTTTGTTATTTAAACTTAATATCTTATTTTGTGATGTTGTTTATATGACTTTTAATAGCAATAGGCTTTCTTTTTTCTCTCTCATACCATAATCTGTTGCCAAAATCCTTTTTTATGTTCAGATTAATTCTACTGTGACAAATAATGCAGAAAGAAAGTAGAGTTGGAGGCCAAAATCTATAGGTTTTTTACAACACTTCATTGAAGATATGCGAGAAGTGAAGAATGTTTTTTGTTAGCTGCCAGTCTTTGGGGGGTACCCATTTTACCCATAATAATCAAATATTTGCAGATAAACGAAACCGAGAAATCCAAATCAAATAGATTGTTTAGTACTGTTTAAAACTTGTATTTGGATTTGTCTAAGAAACCCATAAACAAGTATAACGAGTACTCAACAAGTTTAACGAGTAATGATAATTTTATGAACTGGACTGGACCTTAGGTTTAGGCGACTGTTATCAAGTCAGAAACTAGGAGTCAATAATGCTTTTTGCAGTTTTTATTATAATTCAAAATGACTAGAATTAACGTTTGATAAAAGTGTCTTTTAGTTGGGTTCTTAATCAGCATTTGTCAATTCCATTGGTCCATTCAAATGAGATCAATCTGAGACAGGTAAGCCTGTTGACTAGAGATTGTTTGCCAATTTTTAATTTTGAAGCATCCATGATTGTCACTATGCCAGATCTTCGATCATTTATGTAGGCGTTGTCCCTTAGTTTGTTACTCAGTGGTGGACCATTTGCCAGGTTGACAATATTTGCTAAAGTGAACTGCATCCACTGTAGGGGGAGTGGCTCTCATGAAGAGTGCATTATGACTGTTATATAGTCAAAACCAACAACCAGTTTATGAAAGTCACTACATGATTTATTTATAATCCAAATCTAATTCCAATTGTAAATTCTCGGTTAATCTTTAAACAAATCCAAATATGAGTAACTGGCGAAGATTTTATAGCAGCACTTAAAAAACATAATTATGTCAGTTTTTGGTGAAATTGGATTCTGCAATGTTAACTTCCAAAAAATGAGTCTTTCAATCAATAATTGTAGACTGATTACCCTTACAGTTCTTGCATAATATAGGTTAGCTATAATTTTGACTCTTAAGGTTTGCATTTATTTCACTTGTGGTAAGCCCATTGACATTTTGTGCATAAAGTTGTCACGAAATTGTGCGTGTATGTGATGCATTCACCAAAAATTCTTAACACACTTTAGTGATATCAACCAGAAATGTTGGTAAACTAGCTAGTTTTAGTTCTAATCTGTTTGACAAAATCACTTTTTTGTGATTCTGATAAATAATGACAAGCAAAAAGCAGAAGTCGATCCAGATCTTTAAATATATTAAATAAATCAGCTTTTCTATTTGGAAAACATTATGAAAAATTAAGATTAATCATTTCTTTTATCATAAGAAAATGTTTCCAGTTTGGAAACAGGCTATCATGCCAAAGTCACGTTTTTCTCCTAGACATTAGGATACAAAAGTCTAATAAGCATGAAAGAAGATTGCCAAAGTAGTGAGGCAAATGAAAATTGCTTACCTGATAACAATACTGTTCCAAAAACTGAAACGATATCCACGATCCTGTAAAGACAAAGAAAAAAATGTTTATATTTTTTTCATCATCAAAGTCAAAATTTCTTGTCCTTTAAAGGCCATCAACTTGTTCTTTTCCTGAAAGAACATCTCATCTTTGAATTTTACTACACCCACAACTTTTTATGGTTATTTAGGTTGTAAAACCCCCAACATTTTGCAAAGAAGATGAACAAAAAAGTGGTTTAAAATGTATTTTGTAAATTGTTTTGGTAGAAGCTTATTCAAAAGAAACAACTTAATGATCTTAGAACAGGTTTGAAAGTTATTCCTTTCCTTGGTTATTCCTTAGACAAACACTCAACTGCCTTTAGCCAACTTTAAAACCACAATTTCTAAAGGAAGAAACTGTTTTTATGCACAATAAATTTGATGATGAATATAACAAGATTGTTGAAAGGGTCAATAAAATTTGTCATGCACTACTTGTTTCCTTGTTTCATGGTCGCCAAAAAAAAGCTAAATTGTAATAATACCTGGCAAGAAAGTCAGTCACAATCTATTGAACAAAAATGAATGCTTTTCTTTTTTGCTGTTATCAAATCATTTTTCTAACGACAACATTAAAAAGCCAGCATTATTCACATTTAAATTTTAAAATCAAAATGTATTTTTATGAATGATGTACTGGCCTTAAAAGCTTAGACAAGAAGATTTAAACTTTGCTTTTTTTCTATGATCTCGGACCAAAAATCTTGAAAACTTAGGGTCAAAAGTTGTCTGTGCCCATGATTGCAATAGAGAACCATAACTATTCAGTTAAAGTGATCCCATGAGGAAAATAAAGATTGTGAAAGCCAACAAGAAGGTTTAAAATATATGATGAGAAACTCTTATTTGCAAAAGAAAATCTTTTCATTTGTGAATATTATTTTGCTTAGTATTAGGGGCCACTTAATATCTTGGAATAGCAAAAAAATCTTAATAGCTCAGTTTAGGTATTATGGAGACCCAAAACTTCATTTAGAAAGCTACCTGGATCATTGGATTTACTATGCTCATTCATTCATCCAGTTACAGAAATCAACATATATACACCAAGAGGAATCTATCAGTGCATGATTTTTACTTTCCCTAATACTTGTCTCAAAAATGTTGACAAACACATTGTATAAAAATATGCAAATAGCCTAAATGATTGGAACTTGAAAAAGTAAAGAAAGAAAGATTGCTTATGTTGAGAACTGATTCTTCTAACCTTAAATCAGCAAAACTTTCAACTCACAGTAAAATTTTTAGATCTTTTTTGGAGCAACACTGATGACCCAGATTAAAAGATGAAGTATATCACAATCATAAATATTATTTGGATCTAGATCCTCTTTTCTTTACAAAATGATCCTTATATTGATGACACTTTATCTCTAGATGACTATTTTGTTGCCTAATCCTTTTTTCTATTCGACATCACAATCAATCTAGATCTTTAAATCGTTCGGCCATGACACAAAAAAGAACAATATATTATTGAAAAAATGTCCAATAAGATGGTATTTTTGTACACTTTTATTTATACTCTTTTGTCCTGATTCAAAAATGTTTCATAGCAAAACATGCAGAAACAATTATCGGTCTACCAAAACGATTCATTAAGAGACTTTTTTCTTTCGCAATGTCTTCCCAACATTAAGTTTTTTCATTTTCTCTTCAGACAAAAAATATTAATCTTGCTGACTAAACGCTCAAGGGGAAAAAAGTGCTTTCATTTTAATTTAGCCCTGAAGGTTGTTGCTTGGTTAGCATTTACCAAAAGTTTTTTTCCTGAAAAATTTTGACATGTGAGGATGTAAACGGAAGAAAACTTGTATGCATTACAAGAAACTCTGTCTGCAGCACCTCACCTTTTTTCATATAATTTGCATTTTAAACTATCAACCAAAAATTTATCCATTCTCACTACTGTGAATGAAAACTCTATTTGAATACATTTTCAAGGCATGTTGTGCAAATGCCGATGTCTGAAAAAGAAAAGTGCAAACACCATTGAGGCCAGCAAAGCTTAAAATCAGGATGATGTGGTAGAGCCATCTTGTTCGGGTCAGAAAAACTTAAAGTAAAATAATCACCACAATGAAAATAGTGTGAGCTATTTCCCACGTTTATCCATGCAATTTTTATGTAAGGTTCAGGTTCTCTGCCCCCCCCCCCCCCCCCCATCTATTGCCCCTCTTTACACTGCTTATTATGCACCTCTTGAGCATAACACAACCTTAGAGATCGGATACCTAGAGGGAGAAAGGGTCATACAAATCATTTTTGGGCTTATGTATAGGTTTACCAACAGCTGACCCCATCTGAGCTGCCAGGATTCTGGGAAACAGATTTGGCAAGTAATTGTTCTTATGACTTAAAGGAATCTGGGTTCAGGGGCTTTCCTGTTGTGATAAAAAAGGGTTTGAAAAAATGAGGTAATATTATAATGGTTATTTTACGAACATCCACCTGTATTCAGCAGAGGATTGTGAAACAATCTGTCAGGGAACACAATCGTAAAGGTGTTATTGCAGCAAAGGGTGATGTTAAACTCCAAAACCAGTTAGAAAAGGAGGTAGCCTTTTATACCGTATTTTCCGGTGTATAAGAACCCCTTTTTTCCGAAATTTTGAGCATCCGGAGAAGGGGGGATTCTTATACACAGACAGTAAAAAATTAACTACTCCTCTTTTTTCCATCAACTAAAAATTGATAAAAATTAATTTATAATGATTAATTTTAAAATTTGACTTGATTAAAAAAAAATTTTTTTTCAAAAAAGTTTTATCCAAAAAAAATTTTTTTCGAATATAAAAAAATAAAATATATATAAAAATAAATATATATAAAAATATAAAAAATATAAAAAGTTTGGGGGGGGGGGGTTCTT
>Ga0194133_10001704_pt1 | contig 36946 bp, 30 predicted proteins | sample TA2KigOf40mmetaG_FD_155448 | JGI IMG/M metagenome (GOLD analysis project Ga0194133, IMG submission 155448) | Freshwater microbial communities from Lake Tanganyika, Tanzania - TA2015055 Kigoma Offshore 40m | ecosystem: Environmental > Aquatic > Freshwater > Lake | place: Tanzania: Lake...
TAGTAACATTATTTGTTGCTTTTACCGTCTCCTCTTCAACATCTTTAAGTTTTTTCTGTAAATCTATTAATTTATCAGTTGTATCAGCAACACTTTTAATTAATTGTCCGGCAACTTCATATGCTCTTGGACTTCCCCCTTCACCTGCAAGTTCCATTATCCCATTAATTGCTTCTTGACCCTTTTCAATCAAAGAATATAAGTTGGCACGAGTATATTCATAGTCCTTTCTTATATCATTTTTTTCTTCTGGTCTGTGCCTTTCAATTTTTGCCGATGCATCTTCAACTTTTACAATACTACTTTCCACGTTCAATGCCTCATCGAGTTTTTCAAAACCATTAGTCATATTAATTTACTCAAATATCAGTTTTTAAAGTTGGACTAAACTCTCTAGAATCTGTATATGAGAATAGTGATTCATTGAATCCAAAATCATCATCAACATCAACAAGAGCATCATCTGCTGCAGTTAGTAGATCAATCTGAGCACTCTTGAGATGTGATTCAATAGTTGATCCATTATATCCTCTCAAAACAATCAATTGATTTGAATTTGGTATCTCTTTAACGTACATAATTTCGTTATCTATGATTATTCTACCCCCAACTGCAAATCCTGAAGTATCATTAACTCCAATAAGAGTTGTTGTTTTTTCTATGTCACCTGATAATTGTGAAGTGTTGTCATTAGTATAGTCTTTGAGTGCTTTTGGAGTTGCCGTATATCTCAACTCTCTTCTACTATTGGTGGCAGTATCTGCATAATAGTCAACTTGAACTTTCCTAATCAAACCATCTGTAGAGTCTGCAATAGGTCCGAATAGATAAGTTTTTGCTGTAAAAGTTAGTGTATATATTAACGCTCTTCTTGTTGAAAAATCTCCCTCATAATCATCTTGAAAAGAAATATTATCTAACACAATTGGAACATCTCTTTTTTCACCAATAGACTCTATAAGATTTATAGTGATATTAAATCCTGGTTGAAAAAATGGTAAAATTTGTTCAATTATTTGAAGAGCATCATCATTTATCTTGCAAAGTATATTAAGTTCAAATCCAATATTATATGGAACTGGGAGAAATACTTTTTTTAAATTAGTACCATCAGATGCTTTAAAAGTTTGGGTTACGCCAGCTTTTCTAGATGAGTCATATTGAAGAGAATTCATTTCAAATGACATTCTTGGAAGACTCATTGCAACAGCTTTGTTTAAATCTGGCTGCTGTTCAATTCTTGCCAAAAACTTTTGAACTGGACCATAGGCAATAGGAACTTTGAGATCAGTTAGGTCAGCACCATTTTTATCTTGGTGCCTAATATGAATATCATTAAACAATGTACCAAAACCTATTACAGTTTTTCTGATAATCTCGTGGTAAAAATAAGTTCCTAACATTTACTAATAATTCCCAAATGGATTAGACTCTGTAAAATCTAAGAGGTCATCTGCTTCCTCTTCTATTTCATCATTCTGAGCATATTTATCATAAGTATCATCATGTGTATAATTTTTAACTGTATACGTTGCAGAAGAAATTGTTCCAACTAGTGTTTCTCCAGGTAAGAATCCAGCAGTTGTTGATCCAATTCCAACAAATGAAATTTTGAGAACTTTTGTATCCTGATCCCAGGATTTAACTCTTGCCGTAGTATTGGATGTTTGCCCAGTAATTACTTCATTAAATACGAATGTTCCGATTCCTGTAATTATTGAAGGATTGCCAACCGTTGCTGATGGAACAGCAGACGCCGAATATCCATATCCAGGACTTACAAATCTTACGGAGCTTATTCCATTCGTTGAATTATTAATAGTAACAACTGCCGTTGCTGTAGATCCAACACCAATAGGTCCAGTAAACGTTATGATTGGTGCGGTTCCTGCATAACCAGATCCAGGATCATCAATTACAGATCTAACAATTCCATATGAATTAGTATTGATACCACAAGTTGCTATTGCACCAGATCCACCACCACCGATAATAGAAATTGTTGGTGAAACAGTATATCCGGCACCAGCATTTGTCAGTAATATTTCTTTTATAGAGTAAACACCAGCACGTACTGTTGTAATTGCAACAGCAGACGCATTATGCAAAAGATTACCTGATGGTGATGTTGAAATAGCTACAGTTGGAACAGATGTATATCCACTACCATCATTTGTAAGAGTGATTTCTTGTATATAACCAGTTCCTATAAATGGTGTTACTTGTGCAGTAACCCCAACACCAATCAAATTCAAAGTAGTAATAAATCCTTCTTCTTGAATTTGTGAATCAATTTCATAAACAGAAGTATCAATAACTTCATCCTCATATTCAAATAGTTCACATTTTAATTCATAGACATATAATTTTCCTAGTTGATAAAATGGTTGCTCATGTTCTACAAACTTTACTTCAAATAATCTTTGTCCTAAAGGAAAATAAACTAGATCACCTTCTCTTGGTCGAGTTGAAAGTTCAATTTCATATTCGTCACCTTGTGCGCCAAGAAATGGGGATATAAAATCTTCAAATCTTTCTTTGGAAATAGTCAAAGTAACTTCGTCTCTTAAACTCATTCCAAACTTTGTTAAAATATCTCCACCACCAGCGTATCCTTCATAAGTATTAACATATGCTTCAATAGCATAATTGTCATCAAATCTGGATGCCTGCACTTCCTCAATGATGGTTTTTTTATTAACAAAATTTCTTGGAATATAAATGATTTCAACACCAAACATTTGAAGGTGTTCATTAATTAAACTTTGAACAAGTCTCTGTTCGCTTGGAGATCCTTGTAAGAAGAAGGGATTAAGTGCCATTATCCAATAAAGTCGTAAGGTGGTAATTCATAATCCATACTCATTCTTTCGCGGATAGACTCCAACTCCCTTTCCGCATCTTCATATATTTCTCTACCATTCAATTCAACGCCGCCAGGAAGTTTAACTCCTCTAAACTTGATAAGATTTTGACCCCACTGCCTCTTCATTAGAGCAGTCAAATATTTTTTTAAGAAACTGTCATTATATACATTTGTAAAATTATTAGGATCTAAAATTCTATAACAATCAATAACAAAAAAATTATTTTCTGATTGTGCTCCCCAATCGATATCTAAATATAGTCTATTTTGTCTCTTATTAAAACGAACTTGTTTATCTGTTGTTAAAAGAAAATCGATATCCTCTAGATACGATTTAACCATCGAATATTGTAATAATTCAACAGAATTAAAATAATATAAATCGTTAAGAAATAATTGATACTTAATACTGAACATTCCACCAGATATAGAACTAGTATCAAACTTAAATATTTTTTCGATGCCTATTACGGAATCGGGAACTTGAATATAATTTGAATTTTCGTAGAAGTTAAAAGTCTTAGTTCCGTATGAGGTGGTAGAAATTCCCGTCGTAGTTACAATACCGGCATTTGAGGTAAAAGAACCCCCATTATATTTTGCTGTACCCCTAGTAATATCATCAGCACTAATTTTATACTTAAGAAACATTCTTTCGACACCATCAAAGTGTCTTTCGTGGAAATATTGAAGGGCATCATCAACTAAATCGTCAATTTGATCATCATCGATGTTTATTTCCAGTACAGGAGCACCCAACCTCCTAAGGCAATAATCAATTAGAGACTGTCTGCTATTTGGTTTTGCCATTTTAATAAGATCCTCCGTCTAAAACGCTTGTCCAAACTGGTACATTTGAAGCGTTTGTTGTTAAAACATAATTAGAAGTCGTTGCATAACCGACTTCTGGTGATGAGGTGCTTATTAACTTACCATTAGTATCAAAATAAGCAGATCCTCTAGTATGTATTCCAGATACTGCCCAATCAAAATAAGCAGCGCCAATGTCTAATGTACCTTTTATTCCAGATACAACACTGTTTGTAATAGTTGCATCTGGTATATATGTCCAACGACCAGTGCTATCATCATAACCAAAAAATCCGGTTTTATTATTTGCAGTTCCTATGCCAGTATTATAATCATATGAAATACCTCTATCCGTATTTGTATCATATCCAGAAGTTATTGTTAACTGAGTTTCTGTAGAAATACCAGATCCAATAATTGTATCTTGTATGGTGATAATCTTACTAGAAGTATTAATACTAGTAATTGTTGTTAATCCCAGCGGAGATAAATTAGAAGATCCTGTTACAACATCATTAATATTTAAATTCGATACAGAATCTAGACGAATTGTATTAACACCAACAACCGCATTATTACCAACAACAGTTCTAATCTTATTAACATCACCAAGTTTTAAAATTACATCATCTACAAATACCTCTGTAGAGTTTATTGCGGTTGTATCACCATCAACCTGCAAATTTCCTTTAATAACAACAGTTCCCTGATTGCTTAGACCATCTGGATATGGATCAATATAAAGAGTATCTCCAGAAGTTGTTCTAATAAGGTCCGAAGATATGCCTACATTTCCGAAGAAAGATTCGCCATCAACATTTAATGTCCCAATAAATGTTGATACCCCAGTTACGTTTAAGTATCCATCAACATTCCATTCATCAACTTTTCTATTAATATCAAGAATGGGTACAAATCCATTCGCTGGAGTTGTTTTATTTTGTTTTCCTGCAACCTTTCCAGGTTGTAAGAACATATCTGTGTAATATCTACCACCAATTTCTCTGGGTACTTGATTTTGATCGCCTACAAATAATCTACCACCACCATTAGCAGTTAATGCTAATCCATCTGTATATGCTAATTCGCCATAATATAGTGTTGCTGGTGCCGTTGTACCCGTAGATCTTTTAACTCTTATAATACTAGCCACTAAAAGGTCCCCCCATTAATGTCTAGATTTTGGGAGTTGCCCGGAGTTAAATTTATGGTTGCTTGCCACTTTTGAATAGCAGAATTATATACAAGAACCATGCCATTAGTTAAAGACGTGAAAGAGTCGGCATCTACATCAAGGAGTTCTGGCAAAGAAAGAGCTTGTGCTCCAGCCAAAGAAGATATAACTTTTACCGCATTTTTTTGCCCAACTCTAACTTTTATATCTGCCATTAGGTAGCGACTCCCGCAAGTTTTATGCCTTCATAACCACGGAGATTTTTACAATATCAGGATCTAAAATATATTTATACTCAACTCACACCAAGGGTTGCTACAACTTCTTGTTGACGCAAATATAATTTGCAATAAAGTTTGGCAAAATTTTGAAGTTCTTCAAAACTCAATTCTTCGATCAATCTTACATGTTTTTCATATTCAAACATCTTATTAATACTTTCGAGAGTGATTTCATTTGGATCCATTGATTAACTCCTTTAAGAGAGATTTGATTTCATCGATGTCGTTTTTTATTTGATCTAATTCCTCCCTTTGTTTTTTCTTTTCACTTTTCATTTTAATATATTGAGAATAACCAAATGTATCAGTGTTGACAATAGCACCGGTCTTTTCATCTCTGAAAAGATTGGTATGTCCTTCTACGGGAATCATGCTAGTGCTATTGCCCTCAGATCTTTCAGTTTAACTGGATGTGCCTCATCTGTGCCGCTCATAACAATTTTTATTACAAATCCAGTAAATTGATCTAGACTTTCTGCGCTGAATTGGTACTCAAGGAATTCATTATCTTTACTTGCACGAACAAATGCATCGGGTAGACCACTATTTCTTGTTGAATCAACAATGGTATCACCAAATCCATCACCATCAGTGTCTTTCAAATTATCATATCCAGGGAATAATTCATAAACTGGTTGAATTTCACCAGAATCTGCTTTATAGAGTTTATAAAGAACTCTAAAATCTGCTGATGAATGGCGATAAGCTCCAATAAGAACTTTCAGAGATGACGCTGGTTGCTTTAAATTAATTCTATTAGAGATGTAAACTGCAGAATGTGGATCATCTGAGTTTTGATTTACTCTAGCATCATCTGGATAACTAACAATTGGGTTATTTACTCTATTTCTTGCTAAAGCTACAAAAGCAGTTTGTGTATCAACGACTGGTGAAAGATTGGGATCAACAGAACTCAAATTAAGTTCAACCGTTAACGACTTATTCTTTGGAAGTGTTGTTAGATACTCCTCTTCATTAACTTCAGAACAAACTAATCTAGTAGAATTGAGATAATTAATTTGATTTAGTTCAACTGATTCGTAACCCTGATCAATAAATGAAATTTCCGATCCACCAGCACTAGTTCCAGAAACTGTTCTAACTCTTGCAGAAACAGTTGTATTTTGACCTGGAGTAATAACATTATATTGTGGTATAATACCATTGAATTGGAAATTTTGGGAGATTGATACGTTAGATCCGCCAAGTGCCTTTTCATCAGTGAAACTCATTTGAGTATCACCACTACCCCTATCGCTTCTATCAATTTGAAGGTGATATATATCAATACCTCTTGCAGATTTCAAAGTTGAATCTGTTGGTAAGGTATGTGTTGTGTTAATTCTAGATAGAGAAATTCCATTTAACTCATACTTATAAATCTGATCTCCAATACTGTGGGTTCTTGTCCCAGAAAGTAGTAAATCATTTCCTCTAGATCCAATTCCAAGTGTTCCAGAACCAATACTGTTATAGTAAATAACTTCATTATTAATTTTTGCATATCCTCTAGAAGTTGATATGCCTTCAAATGTGGCAAATATTGAGGTGTTTGCTACAGAAACAACAGTATCACTTAAACCAAGATTTGTAGTAAGAGTTGTTGGTACTGTATTTGGTTCTACGTTAGAAACAATAACTTTATTGGTATCTTGATGCATTCCATGATTATATTGAGTTATTTCTATAACTCTACCATCATAAAGATTACTAATTACGCTGGAATTTTGTCTTACAGTAACTCCAAGTGCTACATTTGTAGATCCATTATAATACTGTAAGTTATCATTAGTTGTGAAAGTTTCTCCCTGAACATTTGTTAAGTATAGTGTGTCTACTCCACTAATACTTGATACAGAAATCTTAGCATTTGTTCCTTTTGTAACACTGGATGTTGTAATTCCAAGAATGTCACCAACAGCATATCCACTACCGACGGTTGTAATAACTGCTGTGGTAAGACCACTATTATGGAAAGAAACTGTTGCTACAGCTCCACTACCAGACCCTGCAATTGAATACAGAGGAACAGAAGAAAATTGACCAGTTGAGTAACCTGTTCCAACATTAACTGTACTAATTCCAGTTGTAGTTGTTGTTAGTCTACTTCCAACCTTTTCAATGTAACCACTAGGACCAGTTGATCCAGTTTTAGTGATCTTAGTTCCTGGTATGAGTTTTGCTAACAGTGCAGCATCAGAAGTTTCAGTGGAAACACCTACTCTCAACTTTCTTGGTAAAGTTTTTATTGGATTGATATTCAGTGCTGGAATGTTTTCATCTTCTGTTCCAAGAGAAGGGTTATAGAAAGTAACTGTTCCACTATTAGAAGTGAAGTTAGATTTATATAATTTAAATTTAAGATCTTCAAACTGACTTGCTGTCCAAATAGTTCCATTTTGTGATTTGAATAAACTTCCACCAGTATATTGGCGAGTTACAAGAACATTTTCTGGATTTGGTAAATTTTGAGTATTGACAGTTTTTTCTCCCATTCTAGCGCACCAGACTTCATAATTATCTGATGTTGGTGATAAAATTACAACAGCATATTCTGTATTGGGTTGTAAGTATACTGGAGATGGGAATTTCAAGTTTGTTGCAATTGAAGCATCTGCAGATGTTATTATTTGATCTGGGAATACTTCAATTTGTGCATAATCTTGTACCAATTGACTTGTTGGAGTTCCTAACTCTACGGTTCTTATCTGAACATACAACTTTTCATTTTCATCTTTATTACCAAAATAAAGATCTATAGAAGTTAAGAATGCTCCAGTTTCATCAACTGTAAATGTTTGTGCCAGTGGATCCTTTCCTCCCCCACGGTTTTGTGCTGGTGGTGGTGGTGGAGGTGGGGGTGGTCTTCTCACCGTTACTGTAACCTGAGCAAAAGTATTAACAATTCCACTAGCAGAATATGAAGTCTCTGCACTTGAAATTAAAAGACTTCCTGGGAGTGGAGTTGCATTTGTAGAACTTGATGTTACTTTAAATGATTTTGTACCGGTTGTTATTCTTAAGATAGGGGGTGGTGATGCAAGAGGATTTCTAATAAAGAATGAACCATAAATATCTCCCCAGTTATCAGAGACTAATCTAACATTTGATACTGAAGCTTCTGCTCCACTTGATCTACCAACAAAAATCATTCCAGTAGTAATATATCCAAAAAATCTCCCTTGAGCTTCTTCACACAAAGATACAGTATCTACATTTAAAATTGTTGATGATGCAGAATAAGAAGAACCAATAGATGAAGACTTATTATATGGATTAATACTATAAGTCCTAGAGGGATTATTATAAGTACCGGATTTATGGTTTGGTTGAGCTGCTCTAAATGAAATAACTCTTTCTGATCCAACGAATCCATCAACAGTTTCGCCTGTTTGGAAAGTTCCAGATGACATCGAAACTTCAATTAGTTTTGGAATAATATCAATGCCACTAGCACCGTCTATGAAAGTATAATATCTTGTTAATGGTTTAATTCCACTTGCAAAAAACTCAACGTTCCTTGATCTCATATGAGTATCTGGAACACTACTAATCAAAACATTTTCAATGTAAGATCCGTCCCAACCGCCAGTTTCAGTTCTACTACCACCAGGTACAAAAATATTTCTAACCCAGTTATCTGATGCTGGATTTAATAGAACAGATCCTTTATATTCAATCATATTGAATGGATTTACATTTTCAACCCTAGATGCAAGAGGTTGTTCAATCCACTCTTTTTCATCGTAATTTAAAGTAATTAAATCGCCAGTTTTTCTTACATTAGAATCTAATAGTGGTAAATTTGTTCTATAATCTACAGTATCTTGGTTTAAGTCTGAAGAAACTGCAATATTAGTTTTTATCGAATAAAAATCAATAGGAGTATTCAGTTCTTGTTTTTCACTGTCAATATCAACATTACAATCTGGATTTGCAATGTCCATTAAATTATTATTTTTAAAGTCATCTACAAAGAATCCACTCTTAAATCTAGTCAATCCTTCAGCATCTTGAATTTGAAGAGATTTTGTGTTTAATTCAAGTAAAGACAATGAAGTAACTACCTCTAAGTTTTCAATTCTATCTTCTAATTTACCAATATCTCTCATAGTATAACGTTTGTTGTCTATGAGTGTAATTTTTGCATCAGATGGATTGTATAAGTATGCTGGAAGATCAACGAACGCGATGTCCATTGCTTCTTCCACATTTACGGGTTCCTTAGGATCTAGTGAAGAAGTTCCGGTTATTACTGAAAAATTACCAAATTTATCCAGTACAATTTTATCTCTTCTTGGTAAATAGTTACTATAACCAATTAAAGAACTTTCACCTGGGCTTACAACGTGAGTTGGATTGGTGCCTGTAGATGCAAAATTCCTACTGGTAAACGCAAATGGCGAAGAAGTCGTTGAAGTAAATTCCGAAACTCTAGGTCTAAAGTCTAAAGTATCTGATGCTCTCAACCCAAGGGAAAGTGTAGGAATGTCTTTCTCAAACCTATCACTAGAATATGAATTAACAGTATAAACATCACCTTTATCATTTGATGGAACTTGATAGCAATCATATACTGCAAGTAGTTTCCTAGATGGTACAATTGATGATGATTTTCTAACCAATTTAGAATAATCATAATACTGTTCTTTTTGACCCTTATCTAGGGTAAAACCGTTTGTTATATTAAGATAATTACCAAGAGAAATTGATACTATATTTGAAATAATATTTGATTCTTTAAATGTTACAGTTTCTCCAACAGCAAATTTATTTGAATTTAAATAAACAATTTCAACTTCTGTTGAAGAATATCTAGTTACTAATTGTGCAACAGCACCACTTGTTTCTCCGATTATTTGTTCACCAAGGATAGATGCTGTATCTAAACTTAAACCAGAAACAAAGGTCAACTTATCAAAAGTTGGAGCACTTGAGTCTAAAGATTCGTAAATAGAAATAATCTTAACAACATCTGGAACATTTAAAGAAATTTCTTTATCATCGATTCTTAATCCATAATAGTTACTAGTTGTCAATCCACTCAATGCTGTAGAAATACCAGTACTTACCCTATTAACAGTAAGTTTTTGGCTTCTTACATAATTTTTTGTTTTACTTTGGACTGAATTTTTCTTAACAGAAACATTTAGTGTTACATTACCACTTTGATTTGGAGTTAATCCTTTTAAAGTTAGTATTGTACCATTTGAAGACAAACTAAACTGATCTGAAGTTAGATTTTCAATACTTCCATTACTATAAAATACTGAATATCTTTCAGTATCAAAATTTTCAAAGAAAGCACTTGATATTCCAGTTGATGATACGTTTAAGGTTAAAGATCCGGTAGAATCTGTAGTCTGACCTGTAATTTGTTTAGATACTAAGAGATTGGAACTAGAAAGATTTGCCGTAGATACATTAGATGAATTAATAGAAGCATACAAAGAAGCGTCTTCTTGGTTTGTGACTTGAGGATATCCAATTGCAAAGGTTGTTAATTCTGAACTTGATGGGAGACTACCATTGCAAACATCCGTTACGTTTGGAACTGAAGCTAACTGTAAAGTTGTACCATCCGTCGAAACATAAGAAACTCTATTAAAAGATTCTACTGTCGCATTGGTAGATTGATATCTAATAATAGTATCACTTCTTATACCCAAGAAATCTTTTCCGGCACAAGTTGCGATTCCAGTATTATTGATCTGAATTTTATCAGTAATACTGAATTTGGAAGGAAGTGATTTTTGGAGTACAGTATCCGCAACAAAATCTGTTTGTAATCCTAAACTTGTTGAATCTTGATATATTGATTTAATATCTTCTGTAGTATAAACTTTTAGTGACTTAATTGATCTGGTAACAAGAGTCGTTTCATTAATTAAAATTTGTTCTCCAACAATAAAAGTACCAGAAGTTTGATCCAGTGTTATAGTTGCCCCACTTGGAGATCCAATAACATATCCAGTAGCACCACTACTTAATCCACGTATAAATGAAGTCGTTGGACAATCTGCATCTAAAATTGTTTCATTAAGAGTTAACTTTGTATAAGTTTGTATATCAAACAGATATAGATCCCATTCAGTTGATGCTGAAGAATATGGAAGATCTGCTGTTGCAAAAGAATAAACTCTAGATTTACCTACTAAATCTCCAGTTCCAGAAGTGGTGGAGTTTCTTCTTTGACTGTACAACTCCACTACATTGCTGTTATTATCAACTCCAATGAATGGAGTACCATAAACATTATTAACTCTTAACTTATTTCCCATTTCAAATGGGATTAACGAAGACTCTACAGTTTGAGTGTCTCTTGGTTTAGTGACATCAATAACAGTAGTTGCGGGAATATCAATATCATATCCTCTAACATATGCTTTACCAGCAGAAACCTTGACGCACATCAAGCCATCGCTGGGATCATTTCCTTGATCTGTTTTTTGTGTGTCTAAGTAGAGCCCATCATTAGAAATTCTATCATTTAATGAGTTTACGATTTCTACTTTGAATTTATCTACGGAATAATCGCCAGACTCCTCAAAAGTTCTTTTTGCAAAATAATCCCTGATTACAGAATACTGTGACTTATTTTGTAATTTTTTGATTTCTCCATTATCTAAGCGAATTAACTCAACAAAATCTTTATCATCATAATCAGTTAATTCTTTTTGTGATAGTCTTGTTGAAATTTTTAGTCTATCTGCTCCAGGTGCAGCATAGTTTGAAAATCCTTTAGCATTATCATATAGTGAGGTATCGATACCTGCATTAACAATCTCCTCACTAATAGACAGACCTACTCTATATGATGGGTTGTTGTCGTAAGGACTAATAATGAGTGTATCTGAATTTACATTAACAAAATGTCCTCTAAGGAAATAGACACCTGTTGTAATGCCCACAGCAGCGCCTGTAGCAGTTGACTCATTGCTAACAAGAGTTGCTACAGTATCTCCAGAGTTTATTGTAGTATTGCCGTAAGTAAACGTATCCTGGGTTATTAAAATTTCTCCATCATCAAATAAAGAAAATTCAAAATTTTCACTAGAATTAAGATACTTTACATATAAAGTTGGAGTTTCTACTTCTTTATCTGGAGGTAAAATATAATTTACAACTTTTGCACTGTTTCCTGTACTTTGACCTTGCAAAGTTTTTCCAATCAAACTCTCAATATAGAGAGACACGTCTATCCCAACATGATCTGGATTTATTTTAACTGCATAATATTGTGGATCATACGTGATACTTCCAGGTATCACCATTGACCCTTCTTTAAAAACGTGACTTCCAAAAGACTCAACTTGATCTTGGAGAATCGACTGTAATGTTGTTAATTCTCTAGCCTGAACAGGAAATCCTGGCTTAAATAATACCCGATAGAAATTGTCTTTAGGATCAAAATCATCATAATAAGGATTGATATTTAAATTAGTCTTCTGTGGCATTTTTAAAATTCCAGGATAATTTTAACGTCTTCTTTTTGTCTGGAGTTTCTCGAAATTAACGGGCGATTGTCGAGATAAATTATTTCGCCTGATCCTTTATTTATTTCAGAAGTTGCAAGACCATTTGTAAATTGCATTCCTAAATCAACGACTTTACTTCCCGTTGGATTTGTGGTTATTCCAGTAAATGTTATGTCTATTGAACCAGAAAATCCACCAGATGTTGTAACCGAATTTGAAGTTGATTCAAATGATAAAACTTTTGATGCCGTTGTAATTCCAATATAATCAGTTTGATCTAGTGTTGTTTGATTAAATGTTAAAGTTCTATCCACAAAGTATTTTGCAACTCGTGTTTCACTATCATATGATGCAACATATCCCTTTGCAATTCCGCCAGTTACAACTTGATTAAGTTTGTCACCAATAGATAAAGTACCAGTCACTGATGCGAATTTAATTGCATTTAATGAGGAAAACTGATTTTCTGTATAAATTGTTGTAGATCCAATAGATGTTGGATTTTTGACTATTCCAACTTGAGCAAATTTAGTATCTATTGGGAAATCTTTTGTGGAATCGTCAAATCTTGCATAAATTAAAACTTTATCCGCACCAAGTTCTTTATAAAGATCGTAACCATGACCTTTTGATGGTGGAATTATTGGAATTAAGTGTGCATGAGTACCTGCAGAACTCGCATTAATTGACCCCAAATCAACCATTGCATAAGTGTAACCTTTTCCCCCAGAGGAAACTGTGGTATTCGTTATCTTTCCACTAACAACATCTACAACTACTTTTGCTCCTGTCCCATCACCTAAAATATTTACTTCTTGTCCAAGACCACCAGAATAATTTGATCCTTGATCTTTTATATAAACCGTTTTGATTTGATTTTCATAGATGCTAGAATCGCCATTATCTCTAACTGCGGAAATCTGAGCATCTGTTGATGTTTCCCAATCATTTGGTAGAGCAATATATTCTGTAGAATCAAACTTTATTATATCACTCGGATTGACAGTAAAAAGATACTTCCAAATGTAACCATCACCACTTTCACCAGCTTTAGATGGTTCTAAGTCAGTAAATGTTGGTTCATCTTGTGAAGCGTTTCCATTGGTACTAATACCAGAAGAACCATTTTCAATGCAGATATAAACTTTGTAATCAGAGTTTAAAACATAATAGTTTGCATCATACAATCTTGTAGATTGAGTAATTGGTGATGGATTACTCGCACTATAATCATTTCTATACATTTCATATCTATTTCCTCTTGCCCAATCAATTCTTCTGATTAATCTTTTAGCATTAATCGAAGTAACTTTTTTACCAAACATCATAGTTTGGCCAACATGACTTACATAATTAATATCATCAGTAGGAACTGGTGTATTGTCATCCCATGTTGTGCTTCTTCCAAATCCAACCGCAGTCGGATTTGGTAAACTTAAAAATACATAATAAGAATTGGAAGTATTATCAATCGAGTCTACAAAATTGCTCGCATTTAATATTCTAAACTGATCTGTTACAATTGCCGCCATCGTAATAGCTTTTTTCTATATTTATAGATCTTTTCTTAGGGACCCTGTATCTCTCAATCCATATCCACGTCTTTGTATAATTGGGAAAGTTGTTAAACCAGAATTAATTGTCAATCCAGTAACTCCTATTGAAGTTGGTGAGGAAGATCTAGTTATTCCGGATAATTTGCCCCAAGAAAATCTTCCAAGTGGTAAAACGGTGCTTCCAGTAGTTGCTATACCTACGACAGAACTGTTTGATTTAACATTTGTTACAATTTCCGCGTTCCCACCAAAAGTTGTAATATTATGTACGCGGTAAATATTATCTAAGAATGTTGTTCCAATTCCAACAATAGATGAGTCTCCACCATCAATTGATGTTACCCCATTCCCAACGGTTGTATCGAGGATATAAATTGGATAATTTGTGGATAATCCAGTAAATGAGTTTGAATTTAAGAAGAATTTTAGTGCTAGTGGATTTCCACCCGTTCCATTTGTTGTAGTAATTCCAGTTACAATTCCAGAGAATCCTTCAACAACAGAAATTGTAGTTATATTTTCATAAACTGGTGTTGGGAAAGGTACAATTACTTTTGGTTGATTGGACAAGGAATATCCAAGACCTGGATTTGTTATTGTTATTGGTGTAGTAAGAGATCCATTAACGATTGCAATGGTTGCAGTAGCAGTTGTACCAACACCAACACTTACATATTTTGGCGCAGCAATTTTAACTTCTATTGAAGATCCAGTATATCCAGAACCTGCGTTCACAATATTAAGTGATTGAATAGTACCAGCAGATGAAACTACTGCGGTAACTGCAGCAGAAACAGGATCTAAACTATTAACAATTAAAGCATCAACAGAAGAAATAACTAAAGCGGACTCATTTTCTTCATAATTAAAGAACTGTGCATCATCAACAAATATTTCAGTATCTGTCAAAGAAATATCTTTGATAATTCTAGATGTTGGGTATACCTGTGCTTCTATAGAATCACGTGATTTTGATACAATTTCATTAGAAATAATTTTATCAACTTTTTGTTTAGTCCAACTCATTGGTTTGAAGTTAACTTCATCAATTCCAATACCAGAATATAGATTAGTTTCTAATATATCAGAACTTGTTATGCCAACAACAGTTCTTGTATTTTGAGTTTCTGTAGATGGATTCAAATTGTCTTTTATAATCTGAATATTGTCTCCAGGTTTAATAGTTTCATCTACATTTACATAGACAGAATCAACATCTCTTGTTCCTCTATAGAAGAATATTGAAACATTATCTGTTTCTTCTGGTGCTTCTGTAAATGCAAATGAAGTTCCACCAGTAAACTCATAATTAACTCCAGGATCTTGTATCACACCATTTACAAAAATAATTAGTAGAGCATTTAAATCTATCTCAGAAGAATCTACATTTGATGGATCTGTTTGGAAACTTAAAAGCTGACCATTATAATTTAATGGGAATCTCGTTCTAACACCATTTTGTAAGCTTGATATACTGTCAATATAATCTAGTTCGCCAAATTGCCATGCCGAGAAGGTGTCTGTAAATGTTTCAATAACAGTAAGTTCAAAATCTGAAACTGGTGATGCTAATTTAGAATCTGTAACTAACCCAACTGGTTTAAATACATCTCCATTTCTAAATCCATATCCAGGACGTGATATTCTGAAAGATTTAACTTCAAATAATGTAGATCCAATACCAGTTGTTGAACTTGCACCAACATCTAAAGAAACTAATAATCCAGTTCCTGTTTCTGTTGTTGCCCCAACTCCGAGTCTAGATACTCCAACAACAGGTAGATTTTCATAAGATGGTTCTGGGGTTCTAATAATAGTATTTGTTACTGCATATCCAGTTCCTCCGCTGTTAACGGTAAATGCCAATGATCCACCAGCGCCTACTGTTACTGAAATATTTGCACCATGGCCAGTAGAAGATGTAACTGCTATACTTACAGGTCCTCTATAACCAGATCCATTGATATCTGTTGATCCAATACCTATTGCAGTGATAGAGCCAGATCCATTAATAACTGCAGTTACTGAAGCACCTACTAATGGTGCATATCCAAGTCCACTAGTTGATCCAAGCGAAATAATATATCCACCACGAGGAAGTTGATTTTGTTCAATATAAACTGGATTAATAATTATCGAACCATTTGAAGAAGTTATTCCAGTAAATGTTACGCTAGAAATACCAACTCCTTGTGACAATTGGTAATTATTTCCAGTGTTATTATCAGTCGTCGGTGTTTGATACACATCATTGATTAAAAGTATTCCACTACCAGTAGAAATACCAGTTGTATTAAGACCAGATGTAGTCAACGTATATGTTTGTCCAATTCCAGTAAATTGATCTGAAATATCGTCATAAATTACGTTTGAACTATAATCTTTCTTTAAGAACACTCTACCGTTAAATGTTGAGAACACCTCTTGCAGATTGCTAGAATCTATTATATTGTTTGCACTACCCTTAGGTGGTTCTGTAAAATAAATCTTACTTCTTTCGATATTATATGATCCACGATAGACCTGGAATGGAGTTCCATCAGTATGTGAAGTAGAAGAGCTTCCAACGGCACCTCTTTGAACTTCAATCAGTGTTGTTATACCTACATTATCAATTGGTCCAGAAGAAGTTGTACCAAATCCAACAGCAATAACTTTAACATACTCATTATCAATTTTTAAAATATCTGCAGGTCTAATTGAGGATATTCCAGAAACTGAGATATAAGTCGATGCAGAACTTACAGATCCGTTATCTGTTAAGGTATAACTAATTGGATTATATGCTAATGGATATTGAACAACACCATCAACCGATAGAACAACTTTTTCCAACTTTTTATACATCTCTAATTCATGGGTATTACCAGATCCAGTAGAAGTAAATGTTACACCAATACCAGATGAAGCATACAATGGTGTTGTTGCTAATTTAAATTGGTCATTGTTTATTTTAATTGCATAAACAGTTGATGGTAAAATATTTGTTGTACCTATACCAACTCCACCAGAATCAAAAGCAGTTGCTGTAGATCCAATACTAACGCTTGTATATGCTAGACCAAGAACGCTACTATTTGGTCTATAAGTCAACTTTTCGCCAGTACTAAAGAAATGATTTTCGATAGTAAATATTCCTGTTGGAGGAACAAGAATAGTTGAATCTGATGGATTAAATGTTTTGGTAAAAATTGGAGTTCCCTCGTAATTCAAATCAAAATCTAACTTATTAGATCTATCACCATTCTTTGAATTATAGAAAGCTAAGTTTACAGATTCAGTAACTGGTCCGTATGTTAAGTCTGGTGGTGTATTGACTGTATCACTATCAGTGTAGAAGAATTTGTTTAAACTTTGTAACTCGTAAAATCCTGTAATTGATGGATCTGGATGGAAATTAAGAACTAAATTTGATCCATTGTATGAACCAGAGAATGTACCTATTCCACCAGTACTACCGACTGATATGAATGGATACTGCATAGTATAAACATCAGTTCCATCATGCGTCATCATTATTTGATGAATAGAGGTGGTTTCTCCATAAGAAACTCTTATTAAAGATTTTGCAGATGTTATTAAATTTTTATCAGCATAGAATACAGTTGAACCGGTTGAAACATTTGATTCTATTTTAATGGTTCTTTCTGATCCATCTGTTTGTGCAGATGTCTTAAATCTATAAGTTCCAATGCCAATAGAAGTTGATCCAAATCCTACTAGTTTACCTCTAACTAAAATTTGATTACTTGAATTATTTGTAAAATCTAAGGATAAAATTCCACTGTTTATATTAATACCAAAAGTTCCAATTAATCCACCAACACTACCCTCTCCACTATCAGAATAAAACTCTGAGATATATGTATTTTGTCCATCATGGTCTATTTCAAATTCAACAAAGTTAAATTCCTCTCTGGTCTGATCATAAACTTGGAATTTAGCATAAATTGATGATGTTGTTTCTGTACTGAAACCGATAATAGTCTCGGTAGATCCAATACCAACAAGTTTATTTGCGCCAATGAGATTAACAAATCCAATAGATTGTGTGTTTATTCCACTTAAAATAGAATTAAAACTGGAATTTAAAACTTTAACATCATAATCAGTATTTGCAGAATCTTCAGGTGTAAATCTTAAAGAAAGATTTCCAAACTCGTCTAAGTATGCTTGAATATTGGCAATTTCATTTTCAGTATTGTATACTGAAGATTTTTCTAAAGTAATAGAATTTGAACCATTATTTAAGACTATCAATTCCGTTAGTTGTCTATCACTTCCATTAGGATCTATTGTTTGGATTAAAAATTCGGAATAGCTATTATCGTAAGAAATAATATCTACATATTCTTCGGTTATATTACTCTGATTTCTAAACTGTGTGCTAAAATCGTCAATTTTAAGAACTCTATTAGTATTACACTGTATGTAATCTGCTAAAGATTTATTTTCTAATTTTATAAATTTAGATTTTGTTCCACCATTTGTAATGGTATCAATATCAATAACATTGTCATAAAAATTAATTGTATCTACTCTTTTTTCTTCTATAATATCCTTAACAATTACTGGTGCAGATACAGATGTTAGACTTGCTCCAACATTTGTTTGTGTTTGAATTTCTGTGTCAGCAAAGTTTTTTAACCCAGAAGTGTGCAACAGTCTATTTACTGGATCGATGAGATCTTCATAAGAAACAGGACTCTTAACAGCATATGAGAGATTTTGATAATAATCATTATCAGGTAGAACCTGGTAATCAACATCTAACTTACCTGTATTATTTGCCCACTGATAATTTTTTTCTAGGGAATAACTAATATCAAATCTTCCTTTGTTTTCTGTAATAGATTCTATTGTAGCAATGGATCCACTTTTTTCTCCTTTAATTATTTCATCTTTTGATAGATTATATGATCCATAAACTTTAATATATTCATCTGCTGATTCTGTTACTATCAAGTCTTTAAGTGAATATCCGGTTCCATCGTCTGTAAGTAGATTTTCTCCGATTAAAAATTCAGAGTAACCTTGTTGAACTTCAAATTTTGGATAATCACTATATTTTATTACAGATGCATATAATGCTTGATTTGTTTTTGCAATTCCTGGATTCGTAGTAAACCCAGATACGTTAAATTCCAAAATAGCTGGATTTGTATTTTGGAAACTAGTAACAGTAAAGAATTGATATCCATTATCTGGGGAATTAAATCCATTTCCGGAAGAGTTTATATTTACAATTCCCTCTACAAAAATCTTTTCTCCAGCAGTGAATGGTGGAGTTATATATCCAAAAGTTGGTGTAGTCAAATAACAAGTTACAATACCAGAAGATGATGTTGCTATAGTGTTAATACCAATACCATTGGTGTTGTTTATTGAATAAATTTCATTATTACCAAATGACAATCCTTTTGGATTTTCAATAACATCAATAGATAATATTGAATTTGAACTTAAATTAGCAACTAATAAACCAGAGTCAACTTCTTCTCTCGTAATAGAATCAACAACTACAATATCTGGTGTTGATGTATGGTTTTTGCCTCCATCTGTTACATGAACACTTAGTATCTCACTGGATGATTTTAAACTAATTTCTGGGGAGATGTATGCTTCTGGTCTTAAAGTTTTGTCAGATGAATAATCAAATCCTTGATCTAAAATTGTTGTATTTTTAATTCTTCCAATTGTATTTGAATTTAATGTTATTGCTACATTTATTCCTTCAGTTGAAAGAACACTGTTAAATGATGGATTTTTCTTATAATTAGATCCTCCATAAAGAATATTTAATTTATCAATCCCACCATTATCATTAATTGATGTTGTTGTATATTTAATTTCACTACAATTTACTGGAGAGTAACTCAATACCTCTGGTTTTTGATTTAATGATAAGTTAAATGTTGTTGTACCAATACCAATGATAGAATATGAATAGTTATACTTACTATCAATAAAAGAAATTGATGAGTATTCTTTAACTTCTACATCTGAAGTACTAATATAACCAGATTTTTCTAAATTATAGAAAAGTTTAGATGGAATATTATTATTGTATGCTAATGTTACTGATGCATTAGTAGAAACTCCAATTGTTCCAACTCCAGTAACAGAAAATGGCGAGGTATTTCCGACTGATATAAATTTGTTTACAAAAGAACTATCTTCATAAATTTTAAACTTAAATCCTTGTAATGATGAATCTGTAAGATCAAATTTAAGATTATTGCCTTTTATAGATTCTATTTTTGGATTTACAAGACTAAATTGTTGATTTGCACCACCAGTACTTGCAATACTAACGATCGTTGGTGGGAAAGAAACAGAATCTAATAAAGTTTCGCATAGGTTAAAATTATTATCATCAATTCTGTATACAAAGTATCCGCCAGTTTGCAAACCACTAGAAATCAAATCGGTTGAATTATAAAAAACTTTATCTCCAGTTTTGTATCCATGATTTACTATTAAAATTTTATTGGAACCTAAAATAACTGATTCAGATCCGAATCCGACAGGATTTATTAAAATCTTTTGAGAAGAGGTATCATATTTTATTCTCACTGCAGTTGAAGTTCCAACACCCACAGTTTTTGATGGAATAATATTGAGATTTACTCGATCACCAACTTCTAACTGATGGTCTGTTGAAACAGATACCGTTGTTACTACTTTTTCAATCTTAGAAGTAATTTGAGTGTAATCAGTTTCAAAATAGTATTCATAATCATTACTTCCATTATTAAAGAAGAAAAGTCCATCAGTGTTAGTTGTCAGTCCAACAGAAGTTGTCAATCCTATGAAATCATGAGATTTATTGATTACGTATACCGTTTGAGAATCTCCACTCAGAGGTAGGTTAAAAGGAGTATCACCAGATGTTGTTCCTACAGAAAGTGTAGATGATGAAGACTTTTTGTTAATTGTTATTTGTTGGTTTGTTTTGAATGGATGATTTGGTAAATATATGCTTTGAGTTGGAACAGAAATAGTTTTAACAATTTCACCCACAGCAAAACTAACTGCTACTCCAATTCCAGAGGTTGAACCGACCCCTACAGAACTTTTAGGATTAAAATAAACTTTCTCATTTGATTTTGAATCAAAGTAGTTTAAAGATGCTGAAATACTAAATTTATCTGGTTGTGCAAAAACTTTAGTAGATATTGTATGTGCAGAACCAACCACACCTCTTTTAACTCTTAAAACTTTTTCTTCAGGGAAAATATTTAAAATTGATAAAGTTTCAGTTCCAATTCCAATTGTTGATCCCACGGAAACACTTTGTAAATTTCTTGTGAGGTAAATGTCAGTTACTATGCCAGATGTTCCATTAGATGGAACTTGTTTCAATAAAGAAGTACTTTCTGTTGTTACTCCAATTTGATGAGTCTTAGAAATTTTTGGAATATAAGTAGATAACCCTGATAGTATTATATAATCATTATCAAGCAAGTTATGATATGGATTAATTTTAATTTCTACTTGATTTTGATTTTTCCATAGAACAATAGCATTTTCATAAGTTTCAATTTGAGTAGACAAATTAACAATATCTTTTCCAATTAAAGAAGATACGGATGCCGTTAAACCTCCCCCATTTGTATTATCATCATTTACATCAATAAGATCTCCGACTTTATAATTTTCTCCAGCATTTACAATACTATATGAATCAATTGAACCAGTTGTAACAGAATCTACTAATGTTATTTGATTGCTAATTTCATAAGATTCTGAGATAAAATCATTATCAGCATAAAGTTCTCCAACATTGTATGGATATGTATTTCTTACTAAATTTGAAGAATTAAAATCAAAAGTTTGATCTAATTTTTTATTTTCGGTATAAAAACCAGATTTAAATTTATTTCCAATAAAGTATGGGAAGTTGGAAACTAATTGACTAGTTGACAAATCTGTTTTTATACCACAGAAATATGCATATGTTCCCTGTGGAAAGTCTGGAGTTTTGCAATATCTGCCATTATGCTCGTCAAGATCGCCAGTTGAACTAAAAGTGTAATCTTCAACAAAAAATCCAGGATCAAATCCTACTGGTCTATCTGTAATATTTGATGGTAATAAAGTATATCCAGTTTCAATTAATTTTAGAGTTGAATCTTGATCCTCGATATTAGAATATCCATAAGGTCCATATATTGGATTTCCATCATATGCCCATCCAATTATAGGAGAATGTTGAGATCCATCATCACCTGCAATAGAATTTCCAATTTGAGTAGAATAACCAACTAAACCATACTTCAGACTCTCTGAAGTTGGGAATAAAATTTCATCTCCAAATCGATAGTGATTATTTAACGTTAATGATCTAACATTAACATCAATTAAAGCGTTATTTCCTGGAGAATTTATAGATACAGAAGTTTTATTTTCAGTGTATCCAGCACCTTTGTTTATAACAACAACACTTGTTATAGAACCATTAGACACAATAGCTCTTAGAATTGCACCTGTTCCATCACCATTAACTATTAAATCTGGTGCCGCATTATATTCCTCTCCTTGGGAGAGTGCTATGACCTTTTCAATTTTTCCACCAACTATTATTGGTCTTAATTCTGCATTTTTTCCGTTCTTAATGGAAATAACTGGTTTCTTGTGTAAATTTAAAATTGTAGAACCATATCCAGTTCCACTTTCATATAGATAAGCGTCTACTATTTGTCCTCTTATAACTGGTGTTGCAGTAATAATTCCAGTAATACTGCTTCCATATGAAACATTAAGATTTAAGGTAATATCTGGATAAGAAAATACCTGGTAACCAAATCCTGTTGATTGCAATTTTACATAATTTTTTCTAGTATAATTTGATTTAATAGTACCGCCTATTCCTGCATTTGCCAATTTAAAAGAGTTCTCGTTATCAGAAATGACATAATATTGATTTGCTGTTGATAACCCAGAAATAGTAGATCCATTTGTGGAATATTTTACTAATTCACCATCCTTAAAATTGTGATTTGGGAAAATGATAGAGTTTTCAGATGTGGAAATTCCAGATGGTTTTACTCTTAAAATCCTATTTGTGTATCCGCTTCCAGAATTAAGAACATTTATTTTAACGATATTATTTTTTCCATCAAATACTCTAAATTTATGAATTCCCTGATTTGCTATTGTAGTAAATCCAACGGTATTAATTCCTGCATAATAATTTTCTTCAGTTTCATATAGTTTGATAGTGCTGTTATTAACAACTTTTGTATAGTAAACAGATCCATTTATTAAGGTTCTGTTCTGATCAGTATTTGATTGCCCAAATGATCCGATTCCTAATGGACTATTCCCATTTCTATCGTATACAATTTTTTGACCATTCACAAAATTGTGATTTGTCAAAAATGTAATGGTCTCATTATTATAATCAACTCCTCCGGAGAGAGATATTTCTTGGGCATTAAAAAGTACTTCTCTGAATCTCTTTCCAATTATTGGCTCTAAAACAGCACCACTACCATTACCTCCAGTAACAGATGCTGATATTACACTTGATATATCAAATTCTGAAGGATCAACCAATACAGATTGAACTGATCCACTAACAACTGGTTGAACTAATGCTGTAGTTCCAATTGATGGTTTAGAAATCTGAATAGTTGGTGGATTAATTACATCGTAATTTGAACCAGAATTGAGAATGCTAATATTTTCAATGGGACCATAATAAATTTTGTCATCAGACTTATAATTTATAATTTCTACTCCATTAACAAGAATACCTAAAGATCCAACTTCAGTTTCATCTGATTTTAAATTATTAATATTTTTTTCTGCAGGAAATTTTCTAAGAATTTTTTGAGCGCCAATTATTAGATCTTTTTGAGGTGATAAAGTAAATCTATGGTATCCAGTGGAGGCTGTAGGTATTGTAAATTCTAGATATTCGTCAGTTTGAATAAAAGATCTAGAAGAATAGAGTTTTATTTGATTACCAGATCCAATAACTTTTACATAATATATTCCTTCAGTTAAACCACCTAAAAAATTATTTTCAGCTTGATAATAAACACTATCACCTGTTAAAAATTTAACGTTTGATGGGAAAGAAATTATAGAGTACTTTTGTGTGGTAGAGTCAAATCCTTGAATTGTTGATCCCGATATTGCACTACTGATTTCACTGTAAATTAAATTTTTTGTAATTTGATATGATGGTAGGGAATTAGATGCAACGTAATAGTAATTATCACCATCATTATACGTATTTTGTACATCGGCAAAAATTTTATCATTACCACCATCAATGGAAATTGTTGAACTAGAAGCCGTTTTTATATTTCTCCTTAGATCATATTCTAAGCCAGCAATCGGAGCAAATGCACCAAGATTATTTAAAATAACTTGTTTTAATGTATTATTAATACTTGATACTGTTGCATTGGAAGCAACTATGGTTTGTGACTTACTACGAAGAATATCAACAGAATCTCCAACTTTTAATGAAGACCTGTCAATATTAGTTTTTAAAGTGAATGTTGATCCACTAATAGACTCTATAGAATAACGTGAACTAGTATTGTATATCCAAGAATTGAAAAACTTTTGTTTGTGAGTTTTTTCTTCTGCTGGATTTTCTATTTTTTCTCCAACATTCTTAACGTAAATTTTTTCGCCTTCAACAACAGATTTTACGTCAGAGATTGTTCTAAATGAAGATAAAGAACCTGTAATTCTAAATTCTGCTTTTTTAGTTGTATCACCGTTCTCATAACCATAGTATGTGTCATCAGATCTAATATTTGATGCGATTGGAATCTCAGTTTCGACACCAACACACCCAAAAAACTGATTTATACTTTTATCCGAATATGTGATTACATTGCTATTAGATATAAGAGTTCCAGTTTGACCAAATCCAATGGTTGAGTCAACTATAATTGTTGAAGAACCTACAGATACAGTGTTTAAAACTTTTGTATTTGGTGTAATTGTAAAAGTACCATTTATTAAGTCATCCTCATTGTACCCAACAAACAAACCCATTTTATAATAAGTTTGGGCATAACCTACTTTTTGACTTCTAGTAAATATTTCTACTTCAGATACAGAAGCATTGGTAGCAGGATCATCTTTTTTTCTAGTTATAGTTTGCCCAACTAAATTATTTGGATCACCAGAAATTGGCTCAATAACTATAACTTCTCTTCTTAAGAATTCGGCAGAAGATGGTTTTATTAAAAATTGCTCTAAATCTACTACTTTTGGATTGACACCAAATAAGACATTAAAAAGAATTCTAAATGATTCTTCAGTCCCCTTTGCTTCATAAAAAGTTCTAGCTTCTTTTATAAAATTACCAACATTCAAGTTAGAAACAAAATCAACATCCTCTAAACCTGGAGTTAAGGAAAATTTAATTTTTTTATAGAATTCTTTTAAAAATAATGAACTGAGATTTTCAACTCTTGTACCAGATGTATGAGAATCGCTAACAGTAGAAGAGAATTGTAATTCTTGAGGATTGATTGACGAATGATAAGTTGTAATACCACTAAATCCTCTAATACATCCAGTGAAAGTATTGGTTGTTATTCCAGTATATGTGATAATTTCATCATCAATCTTTAAAAGACCATATTGTACCGGAAATCCTTTTGTAGAACTTACTTGAATAGTTTCATCTGACTCTGATATAGTATTATTCAGAGAAGTAAATCCAACTACTACCTCTGGGGTTAAGTTATCTACTTTTAAATACTGATCCAGATTTTCTGATATATCTGCAGGACCACCTTGATATTCCTGGGAAATGTAATATTGTTTTAAAAAATCAACCGCCTTAGGACTTTCAGATAATATAAACTCAGGGAGCTGATTCTCAATGATCTGCTGAACCTTAACTCTCGTTTCAAAACCCGTTGTGATCATATTATCCTCTTGTTAATTCTCCGTTTGTATAGCTTGAAGTAACCTTAAATCCAACTCCAGATACTTGTTCGCCAGAAGTAATAGTATCTCTTACCATATTTATTGAACTATTTTGAATAGCAAAATTTAAATAAAGATCCTTCAAACCTATTACGTCATTTGATTCTGGGAATGCTTGTACTTCAATAATGTTGTTTGGTTTTACTGTAGAAGTTATGTTTATTGTTGTTAAATTTATTTCTCCTTTTACATAATCTACTGTACCAGCAGATTTAATAACAACAACGTTCTTATTATTTGCGATGTCTTTTTTGACAACTGTCATCACCCCAGTTAATCCATCATCATTTGGAGTATCTGATAGATAAACAGTATCATTAACACCAGAAATAGTAAATCCGGTACTCTTTATATTCATTCCTTTAGGATCAACATGAAATCTATTACCAAAACACAATTCATATTGTGCAAAATCATTTATTAATGCTTTTAGATTTCTTCTAATTTTAACTTTAGTAATATTTGAGGTTATTGAACTATCAATATTGTCAATCACACTTAAAACTTTGCTATACTTAAATCTTCCACCAAATTTATTAATATCACGTGAATCTGCGTAAGTTTGTAAACCATTAGTGACTCTCGTTTTTAAATCTTCAATATTAGTAACTTGGGATGCATTATAATAAACATAAGATTCAAGTTCTACATAAAGTATCTTAAGATCTAGAATCTTTTGATTTATTCCAGAGAGAGAATAATTTTTTAGTTTAGAAAGAATTTGCTGCTTATCAAAATCAGAAACATATTCTCCATTTTTTGGTTTTATAGTTATTAAAACCGTTCCAAATTGTGGTGGATCTAATTCTTCCCCACCAACTACTGAAACAGTCTCTGTGTTGGGATATATTTGTTGAATAATAGTTTGATAATCACGCGCTGTAACCGCCCTGTATTGCGATTCATACAATCTTGGAGCAAAGTACTTGACAGAATCAATTGATTCAATGTCACCGCCGTTAGATGCCGCAGAAACAGTTGTTATTGATGGTGTAGATGATGGAACAACTATTTCATCTGATGATCCTCTAAGTCTACCTGAAAAAGAAAATGAAGATGGTCCATTACCTTCTTTTCCATCAGTAACAATATAAGTTGCTGTAATAACAGCACCATTTTCTAACTTTTTACCAAAAATACCATCACCAAAGAGAAGTTCGTATTTCTCATCCTGTACTTCTTGTATTAAATACGTTTCAGATGTTGAATTAACATTTAAAATGTTATCAATTTTCTGATATTCTCTTCCAAAACCAGTATCTGCAATTCCTTTTACATAGATAACAATTGTTGAAGAATCGATATATGAATTATCGAGTAAGAATCTTTGATCTAGTGATCCATCAACAACAAATTGTTTGCTTAAAAATGTCCCTTGATAGACACTTATTGGTTCTGCAGATGTTCCAAAAGTAGCAACACCATTAGTAACAATTGTTGTTATATTTTCTGGGATAGAAAAAGTATATGAAGTATCATTGACGCTTCCTACACACACTAGACCCGCCTGTAAGGTGAGTGTAGGACTTGTTGTATTGGTTTGTATGTTAAAAGAAATAGATGCCTTAGCGGCGGTCCTAGAGCGAGGTACGTAACCAATATTTCTCGCTAAAGAAACCACATTTTCGCGGAGAGTTGCAGAATCCAAAAAGGATTCGTTCACAATCATGTTTGAGTTAAATGCTGTAATATAAGTATTATATGCTAACGTATCGATTAAGACTGAAAAATTAGATCCCTCAAAATCAAAATCCGTGAACGTAGAGTTGGCACGGAGATAATCTTTGATGGAATCTCTGATTTGATCAAAGTCTAAATTAGAAAACTTAGTAAAAGGCATTTTATCTTGTTGCCTCTAATATGAATGTGAACTCCTGGGTCGGAAACTCTTGTCCAACAATATCAAATATAATTGTTGCTTCAAACTCATTGGTGTCAGGACTTGGAATAACCTCAACCTGAACATTTTCAACTCTTGGTTCGAAGTTTTCTATAGTAATTTCGATTTGCCTCTGAATAACAGAAGCAGTACCAAAATCAACAAATTCAAACAAACTTGAACGAACTTCTGATCCTAAAAGAGAGTTAAAAAACCTTTCCGTTGGAATGGTTTCTACTAAATTCCTTACGGATCTTTTAATTGCGTTTTCATTTTTAAGAATCGTTAGATCCTTTGTCACCGGATGGGGATCAAAGGATAAACTAATATCTTTAAATGATCTAGATATCCTTTGAACTGCCATCTGAACGAGAGTTTTCTTGCCTTTATTTATGCTTAATGCCAGGGAGAACCATATGTTGGTTCTGTTCCATACTCCCAATCATCATAGTCTTCATCATTACGAATTTTTTCGTGCAACTCAACTTGTTTTTTGAGATCATGCTTTGGAGCAAGATCGTGCATAACCTCTTGAATCACTCTTTTTTTCTGAATTGTTTTCATGGAACCATAATCACTGACTAATCTATCGGTTCCCCACATTTGATACATGTACTCAGGGTCTCTATCTACTGGTGAATTGGACATTTTAGCTACTGTTTTAGGACATAAAACAGAACTTTTATGAAGGAGGTTGCTATCTCCTTGATTTTATTTAACGAGCAACTTCTCTGAAGGAGTAATTATCAGAATTTAGATATTTTAAGAGTTCTAATGCGATTAATTTGGGGTTTCCTTCACCACAGGTATAGACATCTACTGCTATGCACCCATTTTCTGGCCAAGTATGGCAAGAAACATGACTTTCTGCAAGTGCAATCACTACAGTACACCCTTGTGGAATGAAACAATGCGAAAAAACGTTCAAAATTGTCATATTGGCACGTTCAATGCCTCTAATCATAACATTTTGAAGAGATTCGATGCTGTTTATAAGGTCATAGTTAACATCATACACCTCAAGTAGAAGGTGTTTACCCATAGAAAAGCGTTCCAATTCGGTTTTCTAATAAAAAATCTATTTATTTCTCATCCAAATCCGTAATTTCGTACATATAATGATCAGATGTTTCTAGTTTTCTCTTATTTTCAACCGAATAAACGGTCATATCAATCTCATAACCGGGATTTTTGGTAATTCTATTAAAAGTCCAGGCATTGTCGTACCAAATAATGCGATTATTTGGATAGGCATAGTAGTTTCCAGTTTCAACTTTAAATAAATGAGCACATTTGTGTTCGGGAGTCTCGGAAAAGTTAAGATCTGGCACTCCTTTGTTTTCCCAAGACCAATCAAGAGTGAACATATAAGATCCAAGAACTTTTTTTCCGTCTGGACGAATCAATTCTGCCTGTAATCCTGCAAGACGAGCACGTTTTTGCACATCAATGTATGGGGAAAAGCAATCCCAATACATGATATCTTCTAGTGGTTCAATCTGAGCATCTGGTTTCCAGCAAAAAGCGTGAAGAGGACGCCGAGTCCAGTTCACGCCGTTTTCAAGGAATGCCTCAAATAGAGGAACTCTTTTTTCGATACTTGCGACCGAGTGTACGTCACATTTGGTTACTTCACCATGCCCTTTCTGATGATTAAACAGAAACTCATTGCGAATATAACAAGACCAATCTGGTAGACTATGGTTTAAGTATGCCATTAACTTTTACCCTGCCCTCTGTACTTTTTACGTGCCCCATTGCGAGACGACGCGGCATACTTAGTTCCTCCACCTGCTCCTTGACGAGACTTTTTAGGGGGACCAGGAATATAAGAACTGTTTTTGTTTAGACCGCCCTTTGCTTTTGCTGCCATTAATTAATCTCCATGTAATCGTTGTACATTTCAGTTTCAATTTCGCTTGGTTGTGGAGAACCCGTCTCATAAAACTGAATGGACAGGTCCTCCATAGTATCGAAGTATTCTTCCTCTGTCAATGCTTTGTAAATTTTACGTCCATTACAGAGTATATTGTACTTCGTTGCCATCGTATCAAATCACCCTTGTTTTTTCGTGACCAACGCGAATGCGAGGATCACACCAGATTTCAAAGCCTGCTTCTTTTGCATCCAGGCAGAAACTTACATCTTCTCCACACATGTCCTGAACTTCACCAGATTCAAAGACTTGCATCTTCGGAGCAAACCAGGGATACTTAATTTCATCATGTTCAAACACACCGTTCTTAATGAGTAACCATCCAAAACCAGTGTAATCAACAGTGAAGGGTTTACGACGCTTCTGAATACTATCAAGGGTTTCGTGGTTCATAACACCACCATTGTTACGGAAATCATCTTCTTCCAACCAGTGAGCAACCGAGGTAGTGTGACCGTCTTCGGTGCAATACCATCCAGCAGCAATGTCTTGATCCATCAGAACCAGTTGCCAGAACTTTTCACTATTGAAAACAATATCACTATCAATCCACAGTTGCCAATCATACTTGAGTTTTCCGTCCCAAGGTTTTTGATCGGGTCCACGGAGAACATTAGCACCAAGGCACTTGCAACGTGCAAAGTTCACCATGGAACTATAATCTTGGGAGATTTGAATGCTAGCACCTGCCTGTACAAGATCAAAACAGAGTTGTACGAAGTTCTTCAAATATGTGTAAGAAACTCCTCTCCCTGGAAGACAAAACACGATGGTCTTGCCTCTTACCATTTCTTTTGCTTTATCATAGTCCCACTCGGGTTCAGTCCGAGTCGGCATGGGACTCTTTGCTTTTACAGTAAATCCTTTAGCCATAATAGAGTGTAATTACTTCAGTATCATACAATATTATGTATGAGTTGTCAATTGAATCCTTTGAGCGGTTCTCTCTACTAGTCTTGCTCTCTGAGAATTACTTCATCGCCCTCAACGGCAAACTCAATCTCAGTATCTTCATACCATGAGAGCTCGTTTACCACCCACTCAGGGATAATTAAAAAGTATTCGCCCGTTACTGGATCGACCTGTACGGGTTTTGAATTTCCTCCGGAATTTTTTTTCATCTCGCAGAATATAAAACCTTTTTCTGTCTTTTATATAGCGAAAAATTTTTTTATGTCCCTTGGTAATTCTTTGTGGTTTTAGAGATAGGGCGCGATCGTAACACTTTATAGATTAGGGGATCCTATGCGTTTTTAATATACAAGAACGCCACCCCATAAAAAAGGGGGCACAACGCCCCCCAACTGCTGTCCACGAACGAATGCCCTCAGCGCACGTCCTGCAGGGCAGATGCCTTGGTGCTCTGGTGAACGGAGCGGGAACCTGCGCCAGTGCGAACGCGGGAGGATCCGCCTTTGATGCGATCGGTCCAACGGTTAGCGGCAGTGCCATGGGCGATGGGCAGGCGGGTGACCTTGAATTGAACGCCGTCGATGGTTGCGGTTGCCATGGGTGGGTTGGTTGCTGATGTGTGTATTGTAGCAGATCGGGGGAGGGGGTCAACCCATATGAGGGAGAGCGGCGATTGCCTCATCCTTCCACACCTCAGCGAACTGCCCCGCGATGGCAAAGGCAGAGATGCCCAACTGAGGTTGCAGGCGCGAACCCATAGGGGAGTCGTCGTTGCCACGGGCAGTCCATACGATCTGGCGGGTACGGAGGTCGGAGGACATGGAGAGGATCATCGGGTCCGTTGCGGATGAGAGTATTGTAGCAGATCACCACACGATCGGGGTGCCATCGAAGTCGGTAGCGGTTCCCTGTTCGGTATCGGCGGCAATGCTCTCCAGGATCTCAAGGAGTTGAGCACCATCGGCGGCACGGTTCAGCAGAGAGGTAGCGAGGTCGCGGGTCATGGTAGGATGTTGGTTTGGTTTGGAGTTTGGGGTCAGGTGCTCAGCGTTCCAACTGAGCGAGGGAGGAGGGGGCGATGTGAGAGGGGGAACCGCAGGAGCGATAGAAGTCTACCATGCGGTCTGCCTCCTCTTTGGAGGTGAACCATTGCGAGCGCCACTCACAGTGGTTGTAGGGAGTCTGGTAACGAACTTCGAAGCGCATCGGTGTCGTGTGAACTGAGATCAGTATAAGGGTGGAAGGGGGAGCAGGTCCCCCTGAAGTGGACGGTTTAGAAATCGGTCAGCATCTCATCCAGGGCGTCGGTGTCGATGGTAGGGTCCATCCAGCGAGCGCCGTCAGGGGTCATGGGTCCGAACTGAGATTCCAGGCGGGGAATGAGAGCATCATAAGAGTCGTACTGGCGGGCGACCTTGTAGAGGTTCTTATCGTTGCCCAACCACAGGGCGACATTCCAGGTTGCCCAATTTGCCCAACCGTTGAAGGTTTCGGTTTCGGGGATCATGGAGGTGAGAGCGTTCATGGGTGGTTGTCTGAACTGAGATCAGTATAGGGGGTCAGGAGTGCCCCTAGGGGGCGATGGTGGACAGTTCAGGCACCGAACACCAGATCGGCAATTGCGTCGGTGATTTCGGTTGCGCGACACCATTTCATGGGGGCACCGTGAACAGGGCACATCCACACCATGCAGGGCTCTCCCCACTGTTGGGCGATGCGGTAGGCGTGGCGCATGTCAGTCGCCCACTCGCAACCATGCTCGTCAAAGGTGCCCCATGCGGTAGGTTGAACGGCGATGGTGTGAGTCATGTCGGTTCGTTTGATCTGTGGTTATCCTACAGGATCAGCGGGCGATCAGGTCACCTGCAGTGTACAGTGCCTCTGCTGTCACAGTGCGGATGGGTCTGATCGGTTCCCAAAGCAGATACAACAGCACCAGGGCAACGGCAACCTTAAGCATGTTGAAACTTTCCGTGGTTGAAGTTAGCGTTACTGAACACCTCACGATTGACCAGTTTGAACATACCAAACTCATTGGAGAGAACATAACCTTCGGCATCAATCCGATTCCCGTAGAGGTATGCTGCAGGACCATTGTTGCGGCACAGGAAGAGGCAGTCGTCTTTGATAGACTTCACCAATGCCCACAGACGCAGCAGGTTAGGATCACAATCAATGAAACCCTCCGAAACATCAATGCCGACACGAATGCAGGCATTGATCTGTTGCTTGATCTTTGCTGCTTCCTTATCAGTTGCAAACTCACACATTGTAGACATCTGACGGGCAAAGTCGCAAACTTCCTTTACATCAGCGAACGACGTTTGACCGTGCACAATGTATGCATCAGGTTTCACAAACAGGCAGTCATCGGTGCTCTGCAGATTCACCGTGAGAGGAATTGCCCAACTGTCACGAAGATCAGCATTTGCCTCATAACGAGTGTGAGGAGCAATGATAATCTTCTGGTCAATTACCTCTGGGAACTTGTAAGTGAGAAGGTTGGAGTTGTATTCATCAAATCCACCAAACCCGATAAAATCTCCCTGCAGAATGGAGTCTGTATAAGGAAGGCAATCATAACAAGCGTGCAGAATCTCTGCAACTTCGCCAGCATAGAATTGATCGATCTCTTCATGGTTGTGGGCAATGCGAATCTTCTTTTTGTTGAATACTGCTTTGGTGCCAACAAAGAACGTATCAGTAGCAGGATCAATCCCCCACACAATAGCAGGGGCACCGTCAATCTTCACGCTCAAATGTCCACGAGCAGTGAACCAGTCCAGCACGGAGAGGTCACCCGTCAGGATGGTGTCTTCGGCGTGTTCGAGGTGGGTGTTCTTCATGTAGGTAGTATAGGGTGCCTGGGGGTGCTGTGGGGGTTTGGTGGACAGTCCACGAACTGGCACAAGGTCGGCTGCTTCGCTCCCCTGAGATCTTATACTAAGGTCACAAGCGAAGGAGGGGCGGGGTAGCCCTGATGACGAAAACGGTCGCCACTGGGGCAGCCGACTTTTCGGCCGCTTCGCGGTATAAAAAAGGGGGCGAAGTTGCCCCCTATTGTTTATGCGAACATGAAACTTCCGTTGAACTCATACTCATTGAACACAGGGGAAGATCCCGCCTGTCCGATGAACTTATGGACGAACCATTTGAAGTTCCGTTGGAATACACATTCGCCGTTGATTGCGTGATTTTTGAGAATAGCATTCAGGCGGGACTTCGTGGTGGCAGTTTGATACCCACCGTCGAAGATTTCCACCCAGTCATTACCCACGCTGGCAATGTGGTTGCCGTGAAGATAAACAAAGGAAACGTCACCGATGTTGATGACTTCAGTGTTGTCACACTTCCAGTCACGGGAAGCACAGATGGCGTCGTTCATCTGCTGTTCGATCTTACGCATGGGGGGGTGTCCTGTGATCTGTGTTCAGTATGGCAGGGGATGGGGGGCATTTCAACCCCCCTTGTGCCACTTAGTCAGGCGTCACATCCTCCAGCAGTTCGGGATAGAATTGTCCAACCTCTGCAATCAGGTCCTCGTCGCTATACTTATCAAGGTCAACACTCATGAAATCGAATAACAAAGCGAGTGCATCTTTGATGTCCATGTCCTCAAGAACTTGGTTGATGTATTCTTCTTGGAGTTGTTGACGGATCATGATGTTCAGTTCAGAATGTGACGATAGTCGATAGATTTGATGCACCAACCTGTCCACGAAGTGATCTCTTCAATGAGATCATCTTCATCATCTGCCTCCCAGATTTGATCGGTACATTCATCAATAGTTTGCTCCTGTTGATGAACTAACCCATCAATGTCACCAAGAAAACCATCACAAGCATTGTCGTGATCGTTGTAACAATCTCCTCCACAATACGGGCAAGAGTTGTCAAAATCAAACTCGATGTAAGTAACTTGGAATTGCATCAGTAGGTCACCAGTGCGGAAACTTTGTCATAGAGTTGGGCAACATCGACACCCACGATTTCACTCACTTCGTCCCAATCTTCGTGGAACTCGATGAGATCCAACAGAGCACGAATCTCTGCCTGATTGAGGTCAAGAACTTCAGACATTTTAGTGGTGGTGAAAGTAGAAACGAAGAACGATTGAAGCGATCAGGTCAATAGTCATAATCAGCGGCGAGATACTCATTCAGATCGAACTTCTCATCTTTGAGTTCAGGAATGTCCATGTCAAAGATCTCTCCAGGCATGTCCTGAATCTCGCTCCAAAGTTCATCAAACATGGGGTGTCTCTCAGTGACAAATGTAGTATGGCACGAAGTTAGGAAGGGCACAAGAGGTTATGTGCCACTTCCGCAACTGTCACACAAACTCTTCGATGTAGTAATCCAAGGGCACCTCAAGTTCGGCAGCATTCTTCTCCCATGCTGCCCATTCTTCATCGGAAGCATCATTCAGGAAATCTTCCCGAGTATACTCAAAAGCAGGTCCGCACATAATCAAACAGAAGGGGTAACGTTAACTTCTTTGAGATTCAACCCACAGAGTTGATTGTAAACACGATTCATGATAAGATCACAGGCACGAATTGCCTTGCTTTTCTCATACCAAATCGTCACACATCCGTCGTTGGTCTCAACACGAACTCGGTAGTTTTTCATTGATCAAACTCCAAAGAATTCTTCGTAAACATCAGCAATGCGATCAATCAACCAATCATCAGCATTCACATCAAAAGTGTAACAAACCCAATCCACGCAATCATTGAGATCGCAGAAGTTGCTGCCCATGAAATCACGCAGGGCAGGTTCAATCTCCAAATCATACTGGTGAATTTGGGAAGCAGTGTACATCGCAGTGGTGTTGTTCATGTGTACACATTAGGGCATCAGAGGGCACAGCACAAGGGGGGTTGTGCCAGTTCAACGATTGGCACACACGTAGTTGTAAACATTGCGGCAATCTTGGTACAGTGCCTTACACTCAGGCACGAACACGTTCTTGACCCATGCCCAGAAAGTCTTGGCACCTTCGATGACACGAAGCACGAAAAGTTGAGTCCGTTCGGTCATATTATGCTCTTGCCACTTCTCAGCAGTGATCATAGCAATTGCAGCAACGAATGCACAGAAGATCTCAACACCATCCATGAAAGTGTTGAAGTGTTTCTTATAATCAATCTCGGTGATCATCTCCACGAAAGCATCAGCGGGAGGGAAAGATTTGGTCAGTTCCATTGTTGTTTTGTGTGGCGGGTTGTTGTAGAGAATTCCTCAACCACGAAACCAACATAAAATATTTTTCAGCAATCCGCAAGGGGGTCTGTGCCACTATGTGGATTGGCACACGGGCAGCTCGGATTCTCAATAAGAAAATATTATTGAGAATCAATAAGAGTACTGTTATTGAGAATAAGACCAATTAATCAACTGGCACATTCACCAATCGATATCAAATTCTTTGATGCTAGCATGTACATCTTCGTCAGATTCTAGTCCTAGGATATCTCGCCAATTGAGATCTTCTAGTTCTAAATCATCATAACACATGAGATCTAGTGTGACGCGTACCATACGCTTTGTGTGTATCGCAGGCATGTGATTCTCGTGCGTGGTGTGCTACATGATATCATGCATAGTGTCTATACGCAAGTGTATCATAGTCTTGCGTATCTCGTGTGTATTCCTCGTCGAGATCTACGTCACTGTGTTGTGCATGATACTCGTAGTACGTATCCTCGTCGAGATTATAATCGTTGCTAAAAGAGTATTCGAGATCGTAATCGTCGTACATAAGCTCGTCGAGATTTGTATGATGCTTAGATATTATACGTGTTTCTCGTCGAGATTGCAAGCCTTATGATGCCCGCCATTTCTCGTCGAGATTCATAAGAATATATATAATTCTCGTCGAGATTTGTGTGTTTCTCGTAACATAATTCTCGTAGGGGTCTTATAAGAATTGTGTGGGTTCTGGGAAATTTTCGCGGGGGTGGGACTTGACAAACTGCGCGTCTCATGGTACGCTCGCTTAGCTTGCATAAGATCTGGTGCTTTATAAGATTTTAGAGAGCATAAAGAAGGAGGGTTTATAAGGGTTATTCTCAACTATAAA
>Ga0194133_10001706_pt1 | contig 36900 bp, 37 predicted proteins | sample TA2KigOf40mmetaG_FD_155448 | JGI IMG/M metagenome (GOLD analysis project Ga0194133, IMG submission 155448) | Freshwater microbial communities from Lake Tanganyika, Tanzania - TA2015055 Kigoma Offshore 40m | ecosystem: Environmental > Aquatic > Freshwater > Lake | place: Tanzania: Lake...
ACGCCATCCGGAGCCGCTCCGCCGGCCACGCCAGCCGTAGCGTCAAGACCAATCATGCACTAAGACTAAAAGCGGACCACTAGATTGGGGCAGGCCACCCTCCGCTACGCAATCATGACAAACCGTTCCATGTGCAATGGCTTCAGACACAACACAGGAACGCGCTGTTGACGGGCTGGGTGAACCGGGGCCTTCGTGGCCTGCGCCGTTCATGCCTTCGGCGGTTTATAGTGCCAGAAGAGCGTCAATCTCGCTGCGGCTTGGCATGGCTGGGGCGGTGCCGGGGCGGGTGACCGAGATTCCCGCCGTGGCGCAGCCAAAGCGCACTGCGTCGATGACATTGCGCCCTTCGGACAAGGCCACGGCAAAGCCCCCATTGAACGCATCGCCTGCGCCGGTTGTTTCCACAACCGCGCCCGCCGACACGACAGGAACATGAACCGATTGGGTTGCGTCGTGGTAAAGCGCGCCATTCTCGCCCAAGGTGATGATCACCGCGCCAACGCCCTTGGCCAAGAGGGCCGCCGCCGCGATCCGCGCCTCTTCGACCGAGGTGACCGGCAGGCCGGTCAGGGCCTCGGCCTCGGATTCATTGGGCGTCAGAAAATCACACAGCGCCAGCATGCTGTCGGGCAGTTCTGCCGCTGGAGCAGGGTTCAGGATGGTGGTCACACCTGCCGCCCGGGCAATCTGCAATCCGCGCAGCGTCGCTGGAATGGGCTGCTCAAGCTGGGTGATGAAAATCGCGGCGGATTCGACAAGATCAGCCTTTGCCTCGACATCCTCGGCTGACACCCGGCCGGCCGCGCCCGCGGCCACGATGATGGCGTTGTTCCCGGTGGCCTGTTCGATAAAGATATAGGCCGCACCGGTGTAGCTTTCGACGTCAACCTTGACCTCGGGCTTGACGCCCGCCTTGGCCCATGTGGCCCGCGCGATATCGGCAAAAGCGTCATCGCCCAAACGGGTGATGATATGCACGTTTCCGCCTGCCATGGCGGCGGCGACAGATTGGTTTGACCCTTTGCCGCCGGGCCCCAGCACAAAGGAATGGCCCATGATCGTTTCGCCCATCTTGGGTTGCCGATCTGCCCGATAGGCGGTGTCAGCGACAAAGATACCAAGAATGACAATGGGTTTTTGTGTTGGCGTCATGGCTTATTCCTCGGGCCCGATTACGCCTTTGCGAAGCATGAAGCAGCCATAGAACCGCCGCTCACCGGTCTGGATGACCGCATAGGCCTTGCGGGCAAGGTCGTAAAACGCAAAGCGTTCGATCGAAATCATCGGGCGCGCACGGCCTTCGGCGGCGTCAATCTCGGCCTGCACTTCGGCCTGCACCGGGGGGATTGATCGGGCATCGCCCACGATTTCCATACGGCCGGCAAAGTCATCGACAAAGGTATCGAGCGGGAACACCGACAAGACCGCCTGCACGGCCTGTGCCGCTGTCAGGTTCTCCATGCGCAGAAGCTGGCCAGTGACCGTGGCGCGCGCGACTGATTCTGCGGGAAAGTTGGTGTCGGCGATAATCAGCACGTCGCCATGCCCCATGGCGCGCAGGCACCCCAAGACATCAGCATTCAGCCGATTGTCTATTCCTTTCAGCATGGTCGTCTCTCCCTTAAATCCGTTGACCCGTGGCCTTGTCGAAAAGGTGCGACGCTACGGCATCGGGCGCAAGGGTGATCGTGTCACCTGGCACGAAAGCCACACGATTACGGAACACGGCTGTCAGTTCACGCCCGGCAAGGCGCAGGACGACATGGGTCTCCGACCCGGTGGGTTCTATGACCGAGACAGTGCCGGTCAACCCTTCATCGGCTTGGTGCAGGTGTTCGGGACGGATGCCGTAGATCACCTCGCGCCCCACATCGGCGCTGATGCCCGCCGGCAGCGGCAGACGCGCGCCCGACACGTCTACCATGCCGCCTGCAATGCGCCCCTCGACGAGGTTCATCGACGGGCTGCCGATAAAGGCCGCCACAAACACGTTGGCAGGCCGGTCGTAGAGTTCCAAGGGCGAGCCGACCTGTTCGATGCGGCCACCCTGCATGACCACGATCTTGTCAGCCATGGTCATCGCTTCGATCTGGTCATGGGTGACATAGACGGTCGTGGTTTTCAGGCGCTGGTGCAGTTCCTTGATCTCGGTGCGCATCTGCACGCGCAGCTTGGCGTCAAGGTTTGAAAGCGGCTCGTCGAACAGAAACACCTGAGGATCCCGCACGATGGCCCGGCCCATGGCAACGCGCTGGCGCTGGCCACCCGACAGGGCGCGCGGATAGCGGTCGAGATAGGGTGTCAGCCCCAGAATTCCGGCCGCATGTTCAACTTTGGCGCGGATGGCCTCTTTGTCCATGCCGCGCATCTTCAGGGCAAAGCCCATGTTGGCCGCCACGGTCTTGTGCGGGTAAAGCGCATAGTTTTGAAACACCATGGCAATGTCACGCTCGGACGGGGGCAGGTTGTTCACCCGGTTGTCACCGATCATCACATCGCCGCCAGTGACGTCCTCCAGCCCCGCGATCATGCGCAGCAAGGTTGACTTGCCACAGCCGGACGGGCCGACAAGCACAACAAAGGCACCATCCGCAATATCAAGATCAAGCCCGTGAATGACCTGCAAACCACCATAGCTTTTGCGCAATGCGCGGATCGTCACTTCGGCCAAACGCTTGCCCCCCCCTTGAAGCCTGTGGAGATTTCTAACCCGGCACGGCCCGCTCTGTCCATCCGCTGACGATAGTAACATGTTAGAATCTTGACAGAAGCTTATTGCCTTGCGAAGCTGACCTAGGGGAAGCTGCCGCGCAGGGGACTAGGAGACCCCAAGCCCTATCTTTCAGCCCGTGGTCCCACGAGAATTGGGCCTCGAGCTGTGGGCACAAGACACGTCAAAAAACAGAAACCAGACCCGAGGCGGGAAATCCGATCCGGGCATGTTCCAAAGGGAGAAGCTATCTTGAAAGTTGATCTTTACGAAGCCATGTCACGGGCCAAACTCAGCCGTCGCCGCATGCTGCAGGGGTCTGCGGCTTTGGGTGCCATGGCTGCCATGCCAACGGCCATGGGCTATGGCCCAGCCATGGCACAAGATTCGGTGCGTGCCCAGATTCTGGCGATTCCGGGCGTGGGCAATGGCAGCCCGACCGATGCCGACTGGCAAAAGGTGGGCGAACTGTGCCTTGGGGCGACCAAAGCGAATGTCGCCGAAGGTGAGTTTGCCGGCGTCGAGCTGACCTTCATGGGTCTCAACAACCAGAACCTGCACAACCTGTTGTTCCGCGGCTTCCTAAAGCCGTGGGAAACCTACACGGGTGCCAAGATCAACTGGATCGACCTTGCACAGGCCGACTATAACCCGCGTCTGCAGCAGGCGATCGCCACCGGAACCGTCGACTTCGACATCATCGAAATGGGCGCCCCCTTCGAAGGGGAGACCGCAGGCAAAGGAATGCTGGACGAGATGCCGGATTGGGTCAAGACCCAGATTGAAGCCGATGACCTCGTTGGCTACCTCCAGCCCCCCGTCGGCACCTGGGATGGCAAATCCTATCGCATCACCATCGACGGCGACTGCCACACCTTCGCTTACCGCAAGGATTACTTCGGTGAGGGTGCCATTGGCGGCGCCGAGGTTCCCAAGACCTGGCAAGAAGTCAACGCGGTGTCGAGGGCCCTTATTGGCCAGACCGATCCGCTGACCGGCCTGCCGGCGCATGGCTATCTTGACCCGCTGAAGGGCTGGGGTGGCTTTGGCTTCTACTTCCTGGCCAACCGCGCCACGGCCTATGTCAAGCATCCCGATGACCGCGCCTGGCTGTTCGATCCTGACACCATGAAGCCCCGCGTCAACAACGAGGGCTGGGTTCAGGCCATTCAGGACGTGATGGACCTGATCGCAGCAGGGGCCTATCCGGCTGACCAGATCAACGCTGACCCCGGCACCACGGGCTTCTCGCAGTTCCTTGCCGGCACCGGCTCGATGCTAATGTGGTGGGGTGACATCGGGTCGTCCGCCCGCACCTCCGACACCTCGGTCGTCGGCGATGTGGTGGGCTTCGGCATCAACCCGGGCTCCAGCCGCCGTTACAACTCGGTCGCGGGCGCATGGGAAGAAACCGCGAACGAAGCGCCGCTCATGGCCTACATCGGCTGGGGCATCTATGTCACCAACCGCGTGTCGGGCGACGAGAAAAAGCGCAAGGCAGCATGGTCGGCTGCAGCCCATCTGGGCGGCAAGGACCTGTCGCTGTGGACGGCGGCCTATCCTTCGGGCTTCCAGCCCTATCGCAACAGCCACTTCAACTATGATGAATGGGCCGCTGCGGGCTATGACAAGGACTTCGTTGCCGACTACCTCGGCTCGAACGCCGACAGCTACAACCACCCGAACGCCGCCATTGAACCGCGTATCCCGGGTATCTTCCAGTACTACTCGGTTGCCGAGGATGAACTGGCCAAGGGTTATTCCGGTCAGTACGCTTCGGCGCAGGAAACCGCCGATGCCATCGCAGCGGCTTGGGAGAAGATCACCGATCAGATTGGCCGCGACAGCCAGATTGCGCTGTACAAAGCCAGCTTGGGTATGTGATCGGCACAAGGGTGGTGGGGCGCTCCCGCCACCCGACCTGCGATCTTTCGGTGGGGTTTGCCTTATCGCCAAGCCATAAAACCAAAAGCTGCGCAGGACTTGCGCAGCTTTTCTTCCCACACGAGGCGGTCTTGTGAGCAGTTCAGGCGATCTTTTGCACGTTGTCACCAATGACAGCATTTCGGCAAGTCGCAAGACTTTTGGCCGTGTCATGATTTGGGGATCGGGGGCATTGATGCTGTTGGTCGCGGCGGCGCAATTGCTACATATGACCGGCTCTGCCGAATTCGGTTTTGAGAACTGGCGCCCCACGCTTTACACCTACATAACATGGGCGATCTGCCTGTGCTGGGGGCAGGTTTTGCTGCACGGCGAACATGGCAAGCGCACTCTCTTTGTGTTGCCGGCGGCGCTTTTTGTCATCTCATTGACGGTCTTTCCGCTGCTTTTTGGCCTGATCATCGCCTTTTCCGACTGGAACCTGTCCAGCCCTGATGGCCGCTCGTTCAATGGTTTGGAAAATGTGCGCCAGATGTGGGCTGATCCGTTCTACTGGAACGCCATGCTGAATATGGTGTGGTATGTGCTTGCGATCCTTGTGGAATATGCCATCGCCTTTGCCCTTGCCTTGGCGCTGAATGCCGAGATCCGGGCGCGCAAGTTCTTTCGCGTGGCTTTCTTGTTGCCGCTCATGCTGTCGCCGGTGGCCGTCAGCTGGATGATCGGCAAATCCATGCTCGAGCCGCGATTTGGTCCTATCGCCAGTCTGGGACGGGCCTTGGGCTGGGACGATCCGTCGTTCTTTGGCAGCCCTTGGATTGCCAAGGCAACCATCATGGTGATGGACGCGTGGACCTTTATCCCGTTCATGATGATCATGATCCTGGCCGGCTTGCAGGCCATTCCCAAGGAACTGCACGAGGCGGCCAAGGTGGACGGCGCCAATGGCTGGCGCGCCTTTTGGGAAGTGACCTTTCCGATGATGCTGCCGGTGTCGATCACGGCCATCCTGATCCGCATCATCTTCAAGCTGAAGCTGGCCGATATCGTCATCGCCGTCACCTCGGGCGGACCGGGAGGGGCGACGGATACGGTGACCAGCTTCATTTTCCGCGAATATCGTGACCGCTCGAACGTCGGCTACGGCACGCTTTTGGCCATGGTCTATCTGGTGGTAATCGTCATCGCGATGACATTGCTGATGAAATTCGCGGAACGTATTTCAAGGCCGAGAACATGACACAGACCCAGATCTTTCACGACAGCCCGGCCGACCGGGCGCATAGGGTCAAGTGGTTTTCGGGCCGGTTGGCCGTCTATACCCTGCTGATCCTCTGGGCGATCATCTGCCTGTTCCCGATCTACTGGACGCTGACCACCAGCTTCAAGATGGCCCCCGACGTGATGAAGGGGAACATGGTGCCTTGGGTCGATTTCACGCCGAAATGGCTGGGCTGGAAATCGCTGGGCCTGTCGCCCGACACCTGGGGCGCTGAAAGCACGGTGCGGGCCGAATTTCTCAAGCGCTTTGCCAATTCGGCGATCATTGCGGTGACCTCCTCGGTGCTGGCGGTGGCCCTGGGGTCTTTGGCGGCCTATGGCCTTAGCCGGTTCAGCTATAAATTCGCATGGATGCGCAACAGCGATATCTCGTTCTTCTTTCTGTCCCAGCTGATCTTGCCGCCCGTGGTCTTGGCGCTGCCGATGCTGGTCTTGTACAAAGAGCTGGCGCTGTTGGACACGCGGATCGGGTTGATCTTGCTTTATACGTTGTCGGTGCTGCCCATCGTCATCTGGATCATGCGCGATCAGTTTTCTTCCATTCCGACCGAGTTGGAAGAGGCCGCACTCGTGGACGGTTTGTCGATCTGGGGTGCCTTCGTGACCATCATTCTGCCCATCGCCCTGCCGGGGATGGTCGCCGCCTTCATCCTGTCTTTGGTCTTGACGTGGAATGAGTATTTCTTCGCAGCCCTTCTGACCTCCACCCATTCCAACACCTTGCCGGTGATGGTTGCCAGCCAGACCGGCAGTCAGGGGATCTCGTGGTGGTCGATGGCCGCCCTGGCTTGGGCTGCAATCTTCCCCTTGATCATCATCGGGGTGGTCTTGGAGCGCTATATCATCAAGGGCATGGCGGCAGGGGCGGTCAAGTAATGCTCAAGGGAATTGACCAACGCCTAAGCGCGGAAATCGTGCATGTGCTGATGCTGATGGGGCACGGCGACGATCTGGTAATTTGCGACGTGAACCATCCGGCGGCGACGATTGCGGCCGAGACGACCTATGGCAAGCTGATCGACATGGCGGGGTGCGATATTCCCACGGCGGCGGCTGCGATCTTGTCGCTGATGCCGCTGGACACCTTTGTGCCCGCCCCGGTGGCGCGGATGCAGGTGGTGGGCAACCCCGACGGAGTCGTGCCGATCTTCGCCCGGATGCAGGCTGTCGTCGACCGCGCTGAAGGCCGCGCGGTCACGATTAAGCCTTTGGAGCGGTTTGCCTTCTATGCCGCCGCCAAGAAATCCTTTGCGATCATCCGCACCGCAGATTCAGGGCCCTATGGCTGCTTCATCCTCAAGAAGGGCGTGGTCGAGTTGCCAGAGCTTTGACCGGGGCCTTGGTCGATCCCTAACTCCTGCCGCAGATGGGCCAGTGCAAGCTGCACCCCGGCTTCGCCGAGGCCTGCGGCGGCAAGCAGGCAAATTGGGTCATGGCAGGGCCTTCATGATGTCGTGGGTCTGGGCGTAAAGCCGTTTCCACAGGGGATATTGCACGGCATAGGCTGGCACGGCTTCGGGCTCAACCGTCCGCTCATTGGGGTTCCAACGGGCAATATCGGTCGCTTTCGCGGTCCCGATGGCAACAGCGGCCAAAAAGGCATTTCCATAGCTTGCCCCGACCGTCTTGGTGCAGACCTGTTGGGCAACCGCCGCAAAGTCAGAGGTTGCTTGCAGCCAAAGCGCGTTCTTGGTGCCGCCGCCCACCGCCATCACCTGCGCCGGGCTGGCCCCGGCCTCGGCATAGGTTTCCAGAACATGGGCCGTGCCTGCGGCAATGCCTTCGACCACGGCGCGGAACATGTCGGCGCGGGTATGGGTGAGGTTCAGCCCAAAGAAAGCACCGCGCGCATGGGGGTCATGGATCGGCGTCCGCTCGCCCGAGAAATAGGGCAGGCAGAGCAATCCCTTGGCACCCTTCGGGCTGGCCTGCGCCTCGACCACCAAGGTGGGAAAATCAGTGTCACGCGCCAGTTGGTCACGGAACCAATGGGTCAGTGTGCCCGAGGTGGCAAGCCCGGCCATCGAGGCATGGGTGCCGGGAAACAGCCATGGCGCATACCAAAGACGCGCATCGTGCACGGGTTGCGCCGTGACCTGAATGATGAAGATGGTCGATCCATACATCAGCATCATTTGGCCGGGGTGCTGCACGCCGACCGACACCGCCTCGGCCGCCGCATCAATGGTGCCGCAGGTGACGGGCGTGCCGATGGCAAGGCCGGTCTCGGCGGCGGCCTCAGCCGTGACATGGCCCGCGATTTCAGTGGACCACATCAAGCGCGGCAGTTTTTCCAGCGGCAGGATGTCGGGTGCCAGATCGTCGGTCCAATCCTGCCGGGCGATGTCATAAAGCGGCGAGAAATTGGCGGCGGTATAGTGGTCGATCACATACTCGCTGGTCAGTTTCCACGTCAGATAGCTGGTCGAGGAGAGAACCACCGCGGTCTGGGCGTAAAGCTCGGGATGGGTCTCCTTCAGCCACAGGATCTTGGGCCCAACCTGCTGCGAGGTCAGGGCATTGCCGCAGCGTCGGTGGATTGTGTCCGCCCCGATCTGGGCGTTCAGGGCCGCGATCTGGTCGGTTGCGCGGGTGTCTACCCCGTAAAGCACACCATTCATCAAGGGCGCGCCCTTGGCATTCACCGGCAGCATGCACGGGCCGATTGCCGAGGTGGCAACCGCCTTGATCTGGGCAGGGTCCAGCCCGGATTGCACCAGAAGTTCGCGCGACAGAAAGACGAAATCGCCCCACCAATCCTCGTCCGCGCGGTGCTCGGCCCAACCTGCGCGGGGCACGATCATCTTGTGGGGGCGGCTGGCGCTGGCGATGATCTGGCCTTGGGTGTCGACCAGAACGCCCTTGGATTCGAAGGTTCCGATGTCGATGCCAAGGGTGTGTGTCATGTCTTAACGCGTCAGGATCATGTTGGGATTGATGGCGGAAAGGGCGGTGTCGAGGAGGGCAACAAGGCCTTCCAGATCGGCAGGGTCAACCACCTCAAGCGCGGAATGCGAATAGCGCATCGGAAAGCCCACATCGAGGCAGGCCACGCCTTCGGGACCCATGAATTGGATGTAGCTGAGGTCCGTCAACGCGCCGGTATGGGCCGAGCGCTGCAAGGGGAGGGCGGCAGTTTCGGCCGCGTTTTCCATCAGGCTCACAAGGGCAGGGTGGGGGATGACACCATTCAGGGTGCCCCGGCCGTGAAAGGAATAAAGCGAGATCCCCGGCCCGCCGCCCAGCGTGACATCGCCGCGCGCGGTCATGTCGGGGGTGTCGCAGGCCAGCAAAAGGTCAATCTGCAGCGCAATCGCCGGGTTCAGCGCCGTCGCGGCTGGCAAGACGCCGCGCAGGTTGTATTCCTCTTGCACCGACCAGACGAAATGCACGGTTGGCCCGGGTTTTCCCTGCCGCGCCTCAACCAGTTTAAGCAGTGCCGCACAGCCCGCGCGGTCATCAACAGATGTGCCCGCGATGCGGCCATTGGCCAGCGAAAGGGCGCGCGGCAGATAGGTCACCGGGGTGCCGATGCGCACGCCTGCCGCTTCGGCCTCGGCTTTGCTGGCAAAACCGGCGTCCACGTAAAGCTCGGCATAGGGCAGGACCTTGTACTTTTCATCCGGCCCAGTGGCATGGTGGCTTTTGTTGGCGATCAGCGCAGGCAGGTCGCCTTTGTCAGTGCACAAGACCACCGCTTGGGCGGGCAGCGCGCGTTCAGGCACGCCGCCAAGCCGTTCCAGCCGGATGAGGCCGTTGGCCTCGATCTTGCGAACGATGAAGCCCAGCTGGTCCATATGGGTAAAGATCATCACCGAGGGCAGCGCAGGGTCGCCGGGCAGGGTGCAGGACAGATTGCCCAACCGGTCCGAGCGATGGGGCAAGCCAAGGGTCTTAAGGTGGGATTTGATCGCCGTGGCCACGCGGGTTTCATAGCCCGCAAGGCCGGGGATCAGCATCAGTTCAACTGTCAGATCGGCAACCGATGGCAACGTCATTTGCCCCCCCGCTCCGCGCGCACGCGGGCCATGAAGTCTGCCGCGCGGTCAGGGTCGACAGCGGCCCATGTGTCGCCGCCATGCTTCAGGGCTGAGCCCACGATGCAGCCATCGGCCACCGCCAGCACATCGGCCACAGTGGCATGTTTGACCCCGGTATTGGCCAGCACAGGCGTGTTGGGCAAGGCCCGCTTGACCCCTTCAAGATCGACCATGGCCGCCGCCTCGCCGGTAATGGCACCCGATACCAGCACCGCATCGGGGATCGAGGAGAACACCGCCGAGCGGGCGCGATCCGGCAGCGGGCGGCGGTCAAGGCTGTCGGCGAATTCGGCAGAGACATTGTAAAGCCGCGCCACGCCGCCCGCACCCAGCCGATTGGCATAGCGCAGGGCAGCACCCGCGTCAGGGGCCCAGATGCCCATGTCCGAGGCATAGGTGCCGGTGAAAATCTCGCGCACGAACCGCGCCCCTGTGGCCGCCGCTACGGCAAAGCTGGACTGCGGGTCCCACAGCACATTGACGCCAAAAGGCACGGTGATCTCATCGCGCAGGCGGCCAATCACATAGGCCATGGCGGCCGAGGTTGCGGTGTCGACCTTCAACTCATAGGGCCGGTCGTTTTCGTTGCCAAACATCACCGCATCGAACCCGGCGGCTTGCAGGGCGTGCAAATCGGCGCGGGCGTTGGCAAGGATGCCCTCGACGCCCCGGTCCGCATCATACAGCGGCGCACCGGGCGACGCGCCCAAGTGTACCATGGCAATGACGGGTTTATTGGCCCCGAAAACATCTTGAAAGCGCGACATCTGTTCCTCCCTGATGCTTGGCACGCTACCGCGAAAAGCATTGGACGGAAAGCAGGATCATACTAGCATGTCAGCAGATTTGGGAGAACGCAGATGCTGGCAACACGACACTGGGACCGACTGGGAAATGGCGGTCTGACGTTTACGGAGTTGGGCTTTGGTGCCGCACCCATTGCCAATCTGTATCGGGCAATTTCGGACGATGACGCACATGCCGTGTTGACCGCCGCTTGGGACGCAGGTCTGCGTTATTTCGACACCGCGCCCTTGTATGGCTACGGCCTGTCGGAAACCCGGCTGAACCGGTTCTTGCGCGACAAACCGCGCGAGGACTATGTGCTCTCGACCAAGATTGGCCGCCTGTTGCGGGTGTCGGATGCGGCGTCGCGCGATGGGGTCGGCAAGTGGTTCGACATTCCCTCTCGGGTGGGGGTTTATGACTATGGCTATGACGCCACCATGCGCTGTCTGGAGATTTCGCTGGAACGGCTGGGTGTGGACCGGGTCGATATTCTGTATGCCCATGATCTGGATGTGTTCAATCACGGGACCGCTGCGGCGCTGCAAGCGCGCTTGGATGAGTTCATGGCCGGGGGCTATCGCGCCCTGTTGGATCTGCGCGATCAGGGGGTCATTCGGGCTTTTGGGGCCGGTGTGAATGAGTGGGAACCCTGCCAATGGATGCTGGAGCGGGGGGATTTCGACATTTTCCTCCTGGCCGGGCGCTATACCTTGCTGGAACAAGAAGCGTTGCAAAGCTTTCTTCCCATGGCCACGGCACGCGGGGTCGGGGTCGTCGTGGGTGGGCCCTTTAACTCGGGCGTCTTGGCCACCGGGCCAAAACCCGGCGCGTTTTACAACTACGATCCTGCCCCCGAATGGGTTTTGAAACGCGCTGGGCACTTGCAAAAGGTCTGCGCGGCCCATGGGGTGGGGCTGGTGGATGCAGCCTTCCAGTTCCCGCTGCGCCACCCGGCCGTGGTGTCCGTCATTCCGGGCGGGCAGGGGGTGTCCGAGATGGCCGCAAACGTCGCGGCCGCAACCGCCGTGATCCCCGATGCACTGTGGCAGGATCTGAAGGATCAGGGCCTGATGCGCGCCGACGCTCCGGTCTGATCAGCCGCCATAAAGGGCCGCCGTCACGATCCGCGTGGCGGCAGCGGCGTCTTGGCTGGCCTGTGCGTGGGCCAGTGCTTCGTTGCCAGCAAGGTCCGCTGCGATCTGGCGTAGACGGTCTGTCACGGCGATATTGGCCCGCGCCTCGCCCACCGGGTCGGTGCCGCCATGATCTGGGAAGGTGTCGAAATAGATCACCCCGTCATAACCCGCCCGGTCCAGCGCCACGAACAGCTCTAACGTCTGCACCGGATGGACCGACCCCGCGATCAACCCGTCATCGCGCTTGCCATAGCCGTCGTTCAGGTGAACCCCCAAAATCCGGCTGTGGCGCGCCGCCAGCATCGCAGCGCGGGCGGGCATTTCCCCGGCAAAGAGCATGTGGCAAAAATCCAGCGTAACGCCGGTATTGGCGCGGCCCACCTCGGACAGGGCCAGAAGGGTGGTGGTCATGTCAGGCATCACCACATGGGCGCGCGGCTCATTCGGTTTGTATTCAATGGCGATGTCGATGGCGGGGTTGTGGTCGGCCACCTCGGCAATCGCGGCGATGCTGTCATCCCACATGCGGGCGTAATCGGCCTGAAAGCTGTAGTCGAAACCGTCTTGCCCCATCCAAAGCGCCATCAACCGCCCGCCCATTGCAGCCAGTGCATCCAGACCCCGTTTGGTCACATCAATCGCGGCGCGGCGCACCTTGGGGTCAGGGTTGCTGAAGGCACCCAGCCGAAAGCCAGGGTCGGTGTAATAGCGCATGGCTAGACCGTTCAGCGCCATGCCGTTGTCGGCCAAAAGGCGCGACAGGTCCGCCGGGGAATGGTGGTCGAAATGGTCGGGAAAGTTCAGATCCGCCGCATCCAGCCCGCCAACGCGCCCCGCGGCCGCAATCATATGGGCCACCGTATCGCCCTTTTGCTTGAAGGCATTCAGCCGTGTGGCATAGCGCGGACGATTTGGCAGGGTCATGACGGTCCTTGGGTCAAGAAAAGGTCTGGCCGCTCACGCTCAAGCGGTTGCAGATAGGTCAGCAACTGGCGCAAATGGTGCTGAACGGCACGGCGCGCGGCTTGCGGGTCACGCGCCTCCAATGCGGCGAGGATCGCGCGGTGTTCTTCTAAGGTTGCCTGCAACCTGCCCTCGACCGGCAAGATCAACTGGCGCGCCCGGTGCACGTTAAGCCATGCGGTCTGCGACACATGGGGCAGCCGAGGAAAGCCGGTGCAGGACAAGATCATGTCATGCATCTGCCCATCCAGCTGCATGAACCCCTGCTGATCGGCATCTGACGCCAGCGCCTCTTGCATGAGCAGGTTGCGACGAAGCTCGCGCAATTGGTCATCGGTGATCTGTGTGGCCACCAGCTCTGCCGCGGCCGTTTCAATGGCTTCGCGGATGAAAGAGCCTTCGCGGATATCGGTCATCGACAATCTGGCGACGAAGGTGCTTGCTTGTGGAACCACATCCACCAGACCATCGGTCGCAAGGCGCGCGACGGCAACGGCGACCGGGCTGCGCGAGACGCCCAGAAAATCACAAATCTCAGGCTTGCGGATAATCTCGCCCGGCCGATAGGCCAGCGTCAGAATGGCATGCTGGAGGCTTTGATAGACCCGATTGCCCAACGTCCCCTTGAACCGGTCAAGCGGCAGTAACCGCGACGCTCCATTCAACTCTTGTGATCCGGACTTGGGTTCCTGTAGCATGCTAACATGTTAGTCCTGACGGTCCGTCTGTCAAGAAACTGCGCGGGCAGCTGCAAGAATAAGGGTGACGTTATGGCAGACGCTATTATCCGATTGCACGCGATTGACAACCTTGTCATCGCACTGACTGATTTGCCTAAGGGCGCAACACCTGCCGGTTTGGGCGTGACCCTGCCCGGCGCGGTTCCGCGAGGCCACAAGATTGCGGCTTGCGCGATCGCTAAGGGCGAGACGGTCTTGCGCTACGGCCAGTCAATCGGTCAGGCGACCGAGGATATTCCGGCGGGGGGGCATATTCACAGCCACAACCTTGGTATGGGCCCGCACAGCACCGACTATGCCATCGGCCAGCAGGCCACCCCACTGCCACCTTTGGCGGAACGTACCTTCATGGGCTATCACCGCTCGGACGGGCAGGTCGGCACGCGCAATTACATCGGCATCCTGACCTCGGTGAACTGTTCGGGATCGGTGGCGCGGTTCATCGCCGAAGCCGCCGAGAAAGACCCGGTCTTGTCGTCTATGCCAAATGTCGACGGATTTGTGCCCATCGTTCATAACTCTGGCTGCGGCATGTCGGGGGTGAATGAGGGTTATGATACCTTAATGCGCACGCTGAAGGGCTATGCGCGCAACGCCAATTTCGGCGGCATCTTGCTGGTTGGTTTGGGATGCGAGGTCATGCAGGTGCCCGATCTGGTGGGGCAGGGCCGCCTGCGCCCCGATGGCAACTTTCGCTACATGACCATTCAGGGCACCGGCGGCACGCGGGCCACCATTGCCAAAGGGCTGGAAGTGCTGCGCGAGATGGCAGAGGTGGCGTCCAAGGTTGCCCGCGCGCCCGCGCCGGTGTCAAAACTGACCATCGGCCTGCAATGCGGTGGGTCCGATGGCTATTCGGGGATTACCGCCAATCCGGCTTTGGGGGTGGCCAGTGATCTTCTGGTCCGCATGGGAGGCACGACGATTCTGTCGGAAACGCCCGAGATTTATGGTGCCGAACATCTGTTGACCCGCCGCGCCGTCAGCAGGGAGGTGGGCGAAAAGCTGATTGAGCGGATCAAATGGTGGGAACACTATACAGCCCTCAACGGCGGTGAGATGGACAACAATCCAAGCCCCGGCAACAAGCGCGGCGGGCTGACCACCATTTTGGAAAAATCGCTTGGGGCCGTGGCCAAGGGGGGCACTGCGCCTTTGTCCGGGGTCTACAAATTCGCTGAACCGATCACCACGCCGGGTTTTGTCTATATGGACAGCCCCGGTTATGACCCTTGTTCGGTCACCGGGCAGATCGCCAGCGGGGCCACCATGATCGTGTTCACCACCGGGCGCGGTTCGGTTTCCGGCTACAAGCCCAGCCCTTGCATAAAGCTCGCGACCAATAACGAGATGTATCAGCGGATGGCCGAGGATATGGACATCAACTGCGGGGACATCATCGACGGGGTGAGCATTGAAGCAAAGGGCGCGGAAATCTTGGAAAAGATCATCGCGGTTGCTTCGGGTGAGAAGACCTTGTCCGAGGAGCTTGGCTTTGGCGGGGCCGAGTTTGTGCCTTGGCAGTTGGGCGCGGTGATGTAGTCAGGCGAGCCTGTAAAACTGCCGCACGGTGTTGCGGTAAATCTGGCGCTGTTCGTCGGGGCTCAGATCGGCAATCAGCCGGTCGACGATGTCCACCCATGCAGGATAGGTGATTGCAAGGATCGAAACCGGCCAATCGCCGCCAAACATCAGCCGGTTCGGGCCGAACGCATCTAGCGCCACATCGAGATAAGGGCGCAAGGTTTCCGCAGTCCAGTCGGCGGCGGCTTCGGTGGCGACACCTGACAGTTTGCACAGCACATTGTCTCGCTTTGCCATTTCATACATCTGATCGGCCCAAGGCTGCATCAGGCCCGCCTTGATGCCGGGCTTGGCGATATGGTCGAGAACGATCATGGTCTTTGGGCAGGCATCCGCCAAAGCGATGGAGGCCTGCAACTGCCAGTGCTTGATGCACATGTCGAACGAAAGGCCAAAGTCCGGCAGGGCGCGCACGCCCGCAATGAAATCGGGGTGTAGGCAAAAATCGGCGTCGGGCTCGTCTTGATAGATGCGCCGCGCGCCTTTGACCTTGGTCATCGCCGCCAAGCTCTCAAGATGCGGGCGCACGGCGTCGCCCTGTTCTAGCGGCGCATGGCAGACCATCGCGGCAATGCGCGGGTCGGCTTTGGCTTGCTCCAGAACCCAACGCGCCTCATCCAGCGATTGATGGGGTGCTGCGGCACATTCCAGGAACACCATGGACTCAACCAGCACAGGGCCTGTTGCGGCTTGAAAGTCGCGGGGCAGGAAGGCTTGATCCAGCGGGCCTGACAGCCAAGGGTAGGTCAGGTGCTGGGGGTCCCAAAGGTGCAAATGGCTGTCGATGATCGGGAAATTCGGCATGTGCGGTCCTGTCGTCGGCTCTTGTGCCGCCGATGCTACACATTTGGCGCAAAGCGCGATAGCCGCCTGCTGGCGGTGCGCGGTGGCGAAAGCCACCTTCAAGACCGCATCGCAGGGTTGCCTATGGCGCGGATGACCCCGATGATGCAGGCAGCTCGACCATCAGCCCGATCTTGGCAAACCAACCCTTTCCCCCCGATGTCTGGCGCGCCAGCTTTGCGCCGGGCAAACCCTTAGCCGAGGCACGACATGCCCCAAACCACTGTTCTGACCGTTGGCAGCCTGCACTATGACATCATGATCAAGGCCGACCATTTGCCGCGCAAGGATGAGACCACTGTCGGGTCGCGCTGGTATCCCAAATTCGGGGGCAAAGGTGGCAATCAGGCGGTCGCAGTGGCCCGCGCCGGGGCTGTCAGCCGCATGTTCGGCGCTGTGGGCGAGGATGGCTTTGGCATGTTCTTGCGCCGTGCCTTGCTCGGGGCGGGGGTGGAGGATGGTTTTGTCACCACCCTTTCGGGTACAGGTTCGGGGATGAGCGTGGCGATCATGGACGCCGCGGGTGATTATGCCGCCACCATCGTGTCTGGGGCCAATCTGCAATGTGATCCGGCGGCCTTGGCCGACGCGGCCCTCTGGCAGGGCGTTGGGCTTTTGATCCTGCAAAATGAAGTGCCCGAAGCGCTGAACATCGCCGCCGCCCACCAAGCCAGGGCGCGTGGCATCCGCACGGTTCTGAACGCGGCCCCTGCGCGCGCCTTGTCGGAAGACATGGTCGGCTTGGTCGATCTGTTGGTGGTCAACGCCGTCGAGGCCGAGATGATGGGGGCCGGGGCTGTCGACGATTTGGCCAGCGCAGCGCTGGCCGCCCAACACCTTGCCGCGCGGTTCACGGCGGTGATCGTGACGGCAGGCAGCAAAGGGCTGGCAGTGGTGGACGCAGAAGGTCAGGCCTTTTCGCTGCCCGCAGAAAAGGTGCAGGTTGTGTCGAGCCATGGCGCAGGCGACGCCTTTATCGGCGCGCTTTGCGCCGCTCTGGTGCAGGCCAAGCCGATGCTTGAGGCCGCCAAAGCGGCCTCACATGCCGCCGCCTTGCACGTCAGCGCGCCAGAGTAGCACGGGATCACCTTTAACCCTTGGCGCGCCGCCCTGCTGTGCGGTCAGGCTTATTCGGGATCCGCAATCACGTCTTGCCGCTGCTGGCCAAGGCCCGCAATCCCAAGCTCGACGATATCCCCGGCCTTCAGGTAATGCGGCGGCTTTTGGCCCAAGCCCACGCCGGGCGGGGTGCCGGTGGAGATCACATCACCGGGATGCAGCGTCATGAACTGCGATAGATAGCTGACCAGATGCGCCGCGCCGTAGACCATCGTCTTGGTCGAGCCGTTCTGATAGGTCTTGCCATTCACCGTCAGCCACATGGGCAGGTCTTGCGGATCGGCCACCTCATCGCGCGTCACCAGCCACGGGCCGATCTGGCCAAAGTTGTCGCAGGACTTGCCCTTGGTCCACTGGCCAGACCGTTCGATCTGAAAGGCGCGTTCTGACACGTCATTGGTCACGGCATAGCCTGCCACATGGTGCAGCGCCTGTGCTTCGGTCACGTATTTCGCGCGGGTGCCGATGATGACGGCCAGCTCCACCTCCCAGTCGGTTTTCTCGGACCCACGCGGGATGATGATGGGGTCATTCGGGCCGCAGATGGCGGATGTGGCCTTCATGAAGATGATCGGCTCGGGTGGCACCGTGGCCCCGGTTTCGGCCGCATGGTCAGAATAATTCAGACCGATGCAGATGAATTTTCCCGTGCCGGCAACACAAGGGCCAAGCCGGGTTCCGTCTGGCACCAGAGGCAGGGTCGCGGCATCAACTCCGCGCAGCATTGCGATGCCGGCATCAGACAGAACATGGCCGCCGATATCGGGAACCAATCCCGTCAGATCCCGGATTGTCCCGTCTGAGTGCAAGAGGCCGGGTTTTTCCGCGCCCGACAGGCCGTGCCGCAGTAGTTTCATCTGTGTCTCCTCAGGTGTTGGCCCAGCCGCCGTCGATGATATGGGCGACGCCGGTTGTGTAGGTGCTTTCATCGCTGGCCAGATAGACCACAAGCGCCGCAATCTCTTCGGGCAGGCCGATGCGACCAATGGGCTGGCGGGCAATGAACGCCTTGCGAGCCGCCTCATAATCGCCGGTGTCGCGCAGGCGCTGCTCCAACGAGGGGCTTTCCACGGTGCCGGGGCAGATCGCGTTGCAGCGGATGCCCTTGGTAATAAAGTCGGCGGCAATCGCCTTGGTCAGCCCGATCACCCCCGCCTTGGTCGCACCGTAGACAAAGCGGTTGGGGGCCGCGATGACCGATGAGGCGACCGAAGCCATGTTGATGATCGAACCCGACCCGGCGGCCAACATCCCCGGCAGGAAGGCCCGGCACATGCGATACATCGCCGTCATGTTCAGATCGAGCGAGAAGGCCCATTGGTCCTCGTCGCAGTCAAGGATCGTGCCGGCCGCCACGAAACCCGCGCAGTTGAAAAGCACATCCACAGTCCCAACAGCCGCCAGCGTGGCGGCAATCGAGGCGGGGTCGCGCACGTCCAGCACACGGGTTTGCAGACCCTCTTTTGCCAGATCGGCAAGGGCCGCCTCATTCACATCCGTGGCGATGACATGCGCGCCTTCGCGCGCCAACGCCAGGGCAGACGCCCGGCCAATGCCTTGCCCCGCCGCCGTGACCAGCACGGTTTTTCCTTGCATACGTCCCATGATCTTTTCGCGCCCTTTGTCAGTTTGTGCTCTTCGGACCTGTAACAAGGTCGAGCCGATGGGTGTTTGGCATTTCCAGACCGCGTGTTCGTCGTCAAATCATTTCGAACGGTTAGCCTGATTTTGAAGCGGAGCGTTTGGGCTCACCGGTTATAGGTTATGCTGCTTGCTGCTGGTGGTTCAAGCGGCGGTTTTTGAGCTGCTGCCGGTTTCGTGGACACGAAGATAAGATCGCGACCAAGGAACGAGGGAGTGGATAGGACGAGACGGAAGTTCAGCCGTGAGTTCAATATCCAGTCCGTCAGGCTGGTGACATATGAGGCGGATCAGGAACTGATCCGGGGGATCAATTCCCCGACGAATAGGGGCGTTGCGGTGGCCGAGGCCGCCCATGACCTTGATATAGCCGAGAGTGTTCTGCGCGGCTGCATGCGGGAACCAACCGCGACATCGGTTACTGCGTTTCCCGGGAACGGGCAGATGCGAGCCGATCTGGTCGAGATTTCAGCCCTGATGAAAGAGCTAGCGCGCCTGCCTGCAGAGCGTGTCATCCTGAAGGAGGCGGCAGCTTTTTCCGCGCGAGGGGCGATATGAGGTTCGCCTGCATTGCAAAGCATCGTCACATCTGGTCCGTCAGCTGGCTCTGCGACGTTCTGGATGTATCGCGCTCGGGCTTCCACGCTTGGCTCACCCTGCCGACCAGCGCCTGCGAGACCAAAGACGCAATGCGCGTCTTGGCGACCGAGACAAGCTTCAAGGCCAGCGACCAGACCTGTGGTGCCCGCCACGTCTGGTGTGATGCTCTGGAGGAAGGGCTGACCTGCGGCCTTCATTGGATCAAGTGGCGGTTCTGGTTGGCTTCTTCCATGGTCGTCTGACGCTGGCGATGCTGCGCAAGGTGATCCTCGAGACGGCCTACAACTCCATCTCGCTTTACGTCGTGCTGTTTGGGGCCATGATGCTGTCGAAACTGCTGACGATGTCAGGGCTTTCGGTCGGCATCCTTGGGCTGGTCGAAGGGATGGGGCTGACGGGTTACGGACTGATCCTTGCGATCATCGTGATCTTCCTCGTGCTGGGCTGCGTGTTGGACTCGATGGCGATCATCCTGATCTTCGTGCCGCTCTTTGCACCGGTGGTCGCAGCGCAGGGTTTCGATCTGATCTGGTTCGGTATCATAGTTGTGGTGGTGACGGAAATCGCGCTGATCACGCCGCCGGTGGGGATGAACGTCTTTGTGCTGAAGGCGGTGTTGCCCCATTTGCCGGTGCTGAGGATTTTCCGCGGATTGGTGCCCTTCATCGCCGTCGGTCTTGTCCGGCTGGCTTTGCTGGTCGCCTTTCCGGCCATCTCGCTCTGGCTTGTGACGCATGTCTGACGTCATCATGCAGGCCGCGGACATTCTCCGCGTCTTGGACCTTGCATCGGTGGTCGTTTTCGCGATCACCGGTGCGCTGGTCGCTTCGCGCAAGCAGATGGATATCGTCGGCTTCCTCTGGCTTGGCGTGGTGACAGGTGTCGGTGGGGGGACTGTTCGCGACCTGCTGCTGGGTGCCCCGGTGTTCTAGGTGGTGGATGCAACCCCACTGGCGCTTTGCCTTGGAGCTGCGGCCGTTGTGCATTTTTCGGCCCATCTTGTCGCATCGCGTTATCGCATCCTCCTGTATCTCGACGCTTTCGGCATGGCGCTGGTGACGACGGTCGGCACAGCCAAGGCACTTGATATGGGGGCAGGCCCCTTGGTTGCGGTGTGCATGGGGGTCATCACTGCGGCCGTGGGTGGCATCTTGCGCGACCTTTTAGGGCAAGAGCCGTCAATCCTGTTGCGGCGCGATATCTATGTCACCGCTACGGCAGGCGGTTCTATTGTGCTTCTTGTGGCCGAGGGTTTAGGGGTTCCCAGATTGGTCGCCACAAGTATTGCAATCATAGTGGGCTTTGGGCTGTGCGCGATGGCCATTAGGTTTGACGTCTGCCTGCCAGTATTCCGACCCAGACCCGGCCGAATGCCGGGGCATCGTGGTGAAGCAAGATAGACAAACTGGCGATGACTGTCGGTAGTTGGGGGCTTGCTGGCCAACTGCGCTTTACACTGTGTGATGGGATGGCTACGAGTTTCATGCCCGAATGATGGGGCTCGGAGGCGCAACAGGCTGACCATGATCACTCTTGCAGCTGATGTAGGTGGCACCTTTACGGATGTTATCCTGACGATTGGTGAGAGTTCAGCTAGGCCAGCATCCACCGATATTGATAAGGTTCCGACGGGCGCGCGCGGCAGTACAGTCGGTATCGAGTCCGCTCTAGCAAAGATCACCGCCGCAGCGGGTTTATCGCTGGCCGATGTCGATCTTTTCGTTCACGGCTTTACGGTTGGCATCAATGCGCTTTTGACGCGGGCAGGAGCGCGCGCGGTGCTCATCGTGCCGCGGGGTCAGGGCGATGTGCTTGAAATCGGCAATCAAATTCGCCCACGCACCTATGCTTTGTTTCAAGACAAGCCTGTTCCCGTTATCCCCAAAGCGCAGGTCATCGAGATAGATGAGGGGATTGATGCCTTCGGCGCGGTGACGCTTGGGCTGACGCAGGCAGCGATCAGCGCCTGCCTTGACGAAGTCGAGCAATCAAAGCCCGAGGCCGTGGCGATCTCGCTTAGCTTTTCCTTCCTGAACCCCAGCCATGAACAAGAACTTGCCGCACACATCCGATCCCGATTTCCGGACCTGCCAATCTTCCTGTCGCACGAGATCGACCCCCGGCCCGAAGAATGGCGCCGGGCCTCAACCACGGCGACGGTGGCCTATATCGGCCCGATCGTGTCACGCTATGTTACGGGGCTTGAGGCGGCCTTACAGAAGATGGGCTTTCGGGGGCGTTTCCTGTTGATGAGGTCAGACGGGGGCGTGGCGACCTTTGAGGCCGCGCAACGCAACCCCGGGCATCTGCTGACCTCCGGCCTGTCCGGCGGGGTAATCGCTGCCGAAGCCCTGTTGCAGCGCGCAGGGCTCAGGGCCGCGGTCGCCTTGGACGTGGGCGGCACATCGGCCGATCTTGCGGCGGTGAAGGCCGGGCGCACGGGCATCCGGCGCGAGAGGGTGATGGATGGCCAGCCGATCCGCCTGCCGACGATTGATGTTGAAACCGTCTCGAACGGGGGCGGGTCCATCGCTTGGGTAGATGCGGGCGGCGCCTTGCGGGTGGGGCCCGCATCGGCCGGTGCGGTTCCGGGGCCTGCCTGTTATGGCACGGGTGGAACGCGCCCCACGGTGACAGATGCAGCGGTGGTGCTGGGCTGGTTGACGCCCAAAGACTATCTGGGCGGCGAGATGACCCTTGATGAGGGCCTTGCCCGTCAGGCCCTGTCGGAACATGTCGCGGCCCCAATGAAGATCACAGTCGAGGCGGCGGCCTTTGGCGTCATTCGGGTTGCCAATGCCGCCCTTGTGCAGGCAGTGCGCAAACTCGCCGTTGAGCGCGGGTTGGATTTGCGCCGTCATTACCTGATCCCGGCGGGGGGCGCAGGCCCGCTTTATGGGGCGATGATTGCGCGCGATCTTAAGATGGCTGGGCTCCTCGTGCCGCGCTATCCCGGCATCTTTGCGGCCGAGGGCCTCTTGGCCGCCGATCTGTGCCACCGCGATCAGATGCACTTTCACCACCCTTTGGCCACTGTCGTGGACGCGCTGGTGCTTGAAGGCTTTGACACCCTGCAGCGGCGCACCGCGGCGCTTTTGGACGCAGACGGCGTGCCGCGCCGTGACCAAGGCTTCCGCCTCAAGGCCGATATGCGTCACATTGGACAATGGCACGATCTGGCGGTCGACATTCCGCAGCGGCTGCTGAACGGCGGAGTGAACCGAGAGGGTCTTGCCACCCTGTTCCACCGCCAACATCGCGAGCTTTACGGCCATTCTGACCCCTCCGCTCCGATTGAATTTCGCGGCCTGTCCATTGAGGCGACGGGCAAGCTGTCGCGCGCGGCGCCTGCGCCAGTCGCGGTGGAATCTGCGTCGAACGCCCGCAATCGGTCGATCATCTTGGACGATCCGCTGCACCCTACGACCGTCCAGGTCCATGACCGCGCCAGCCTTGGGCCGGGACTTAGGCTGAACGGCCCGCTTCTTGTTTCGCAGAAAGACAGTACCACGGTCGTGTTCCCCGGTCAGTTCTTGCAGATTTTGGACGATGGCGCAGTTTTGGTTCTGGAGGGTCGCGCATGACTTTGTCGCCCATCGACCGCGATGTCTTTCAGCATGAGATTGCCTCGATCGCCGAAGAAATGTCCTCGACCCTGCGCCGCGCGGCCTTTTCGCCGATCATATGGGACATGATCGATTATGCCTGCGGGCTTTTGGACAGCGAAGGTCAGTTGATCGCCCAGGCCCCCACGATTCCAGCGCAGCTGGGCATCATGTCCACGGCCTTTCGCCACATCACCCAAACGATCTCAATCAGCGGTTGGCGGGCCGGTGACATCATCATCTGTAACGATCCTTTTGCGGGCTGTTCGCATACGCCAGACATCGTGCTGTTCTCGCCTGTGGTGGTCGACGGGCGCTTGATCGCCGTGACATCGACCGTTGCGCATCATGTCGATGTCGGCGGCCCGGTGCCCGGAACCGAAAACGCCACCGCGCTGGAGGTCTTTGGCGAAGGGCTGATCCTGCCGCCGATGAAGCTTTACGACCGGGGCGGGCCGGACCGCAATCTGTTGGCGGTGATCGCGCGCAACCTGCGCGATCCGGCGGCAACCACGGGGGATTTGAACGCCCAGATAGCGGCCTGCCGCACCGGTGAGCGTCGGATCGCAGATTTGGTCGAGAAGTATGAGGTCGAGGGGTTTCTTGCCCGCAAATCAGCCGTGCTTGACCACAGCCAAACCTTCATTCGCGCCGCGCTTTCCCCTTATAAGGGCAAGTCGTGCCGTGCCGAAATCCTTATCGAGGATGATGCCGCCAGCGCCGAACCCATGCGACTGGCGGTAGAGGTGACGATCGGCGACGGCACGCTGACCGCCGATTTTACCGGGACCGAGCCGCAGCGGGCGAATGGGCTCAACTGCCCGGTTGCCTCGACAATCTCGATGGCGCATTACGCCGTGCAGGCGGTTTTTGCCCCTGATCAATTGCTGAATGACGGGTTCAACCGGGCCATCCAGTTGGTCTTGCCCAAAAACAGCCTCATCAACCCGCGCGCGCCGGCCGCTGTCTCCTGTCGGCATCTGACCGAACAGGCGGTCGCGGATGTCGTGCTGAAGGCGCTGGCCCAGATTGCGCCAGACCTCTCCACAGCGGGAAGCCAGATTTCCTTTCCCACCTTCGGCATCGGTGGCTTTGACCACCGACGTGCGGGTGAGCCGCGCTACTTCGTTACCGGCGACATTCTGGGCGGCGGTATGGGGGCAGGGCGCGGGTCGGCAGGTGCCAGCGGTGTCGACTGCCACGGATCGAACTGCGCACTGATCTCGGGTGAGATCATGGAGATGACCGGCCCGGTGCGCGTGGTCAGCACCCGGCTTGTGCCGGGGTCGGGCGGGGTGGGGGCCACGGCGGGCGGGTTGGCCATTGAGCGGGTCTATGAAGTCTTGGCCGACGGGTTGACCGTTTCGGGCTATCTTCAGCAGACACGGCCGGAAACCGTGCCTTGGGGCATGGACGGCGGCGGGGCAGGTGCACCGGCGGCTGTTTGGATCGAACGCGCTTGCGGCGGGTCTGAACCCTTGGTCAGCAAGTTTATCGGTGTGACCATGAACCGGGGGGACAGGCTTTACCTGCGCTCAGCCGGGGGCGCGGGCTGGGGGCGTGCGTCGTAACGGAACGCGCCGCTTGATCGGCTAAAGGCCGTTCGCAGGGCAAGTTCACAACGCGCGTCGCGACTTGGCTTGCCTTAAGCCCTGACCGACGCCAGCCACCAAACCCTCAACTGGGAAGCACACATCCCAAATCGGTCAAGACCTTGCGGAATGCCGCGGTCCCACGCAGCAAGGCCTGATGCTCAAGCTCGACCAACTGCTCTGGGGAGAGCCGCGATTGGTCAAGCACAAGAAAGGCCGGGTCAAAGGGCGGATCGGCAAAAGCAAACGCCCCTTCGCCCAGCGTCACGCCCGCCAACGGCACGCGGCTTGCGCGGATCGGTGCGGTGTAGGCCCAGACATTCTCAAACGTGATCCGCCTCAGGCCTTGGTCCAGCAGGCGTTTGGTCAGGCGTGTCAGGGGCAGGGCGCCATCACCAACCGGCACGCCCGCCACTCTGAGCTGTCCAGCATCTTCAGGGCGCACCATTAAATGGTCTTTGAAATGGACGGAATGCACATGTGGCAGGACCGCCAATAACGCGGCCTCGGGATCTTCCAGCACCATCTGAGAGTTGCCATAGTCATAGAGGATCTTCAGCGCCGGATGGCCCACCGCCTCAACAATCTGAGCCAACTCCGGGCCGGTGAAATCTTCATGGTTTTCCAGCACGATGACGATGCCAAGATCGCTTGAAACCTGGGCAACCGCCTCCAGATCGCGGATCGTCGCCGCCATCATCTCATCCGGGGTGCCCGTATGGCGGGTATATGTGCGCAGCGAGGTGGCCCCCATGCGATGCGCCACTGCCAGAAGCTCGGTCACATGGGCGGGATCTGTCCCCGAAGTGTCCACTTCCAGACTAAAGCCAAGCCCCTGCAGATGCGCCCGCAGGCGGTCCATCCGCCAAGGTTCCCGACCGCCAAGATGGCGATAACTGGCGTTGTTCAAGGACAGGCTGATGCCTTTGAACCCTAGTGCTGCGGCGAGATCTGCAAAGGCGACGCAATCGAAGCCTGGCTTATGGGCAAAGTGATGCCACAGCCCAAAGCTGTGAATCGTGGGTTCAACCTGCATCCATTGCATCCAGTTCTGCTATTTCGGCAGCATATGCCGCCTTATAGCGATCTCGAACCTCGGCCTCTGGCCGGATTTCGGCGCGCCAGAGGCAATAGGCCGCCATGCGCCACGCATAGAACGGACGCAGGTGGAGATAGCGGGCCTTCAGGTCGGGGCGGGCAAGGGCCTGCCAGAACGCTTCCTGTTCGGGCGGGTTCAGCACTGCATGTCCACTCAAGATTTGGAAAGCAGGCGAAAGGAAACTGTAGATATCCTCGGCCAAGTCCCCGGCCGCGGGGCATTGCCAATCAATGATCCGCAAACCTGTACCGTGGCCGATCAGATTGCCGGGGCCAAGATCGGTATGGATCAAAGACAGCCGGCCAGGGGGTGCAAAATCGCGCAGGGCGGGGCGGGGCGGAGGTGCCCCTTTGCAACGTGCAAAAAGCGCGTCACCTTCGGTCATGATATCGGTCGGGCAAAGCGGCACTTGGCGAAACCCAGCGGGGTCTGCCGCCTCTTTGCGCAGCAACAGCCGTGCAACATCGGCAGTGCCTGACTGCCAAGGGCTGCCCTCAACATAGTCATAGATCATCATGGAGGCATCGGCCCAGAATCCCAGAAGGCGCGGCGCTACGTCTAGCCCGTCCAGCCGCTTTAAGGCGCGCGCCTCATCTTCGGGGCGGTTGGGAAATAGGGTTCCCGTGGTTTCTGGCGCAAAGCGCTTTAGCACCAGCTTTGTCGATCCAGTTTGGACCAAGATCACCTCGTTCAGATACCCGCCTTTCAGAGGCCGAAGCGTGAAAGTGCCTTGCCAAAGCCCGGCCTCTTGCAACAGGGTCTCTATTGAGTTGTTGGTCATGCGAAGGCCTGCAACCGGGCCAACAGGCCTGCCTCAATCTCCAACCCCTCAACAGCCAAACGCCGTTTATTCGCGTCGCGCCGGGCATTGGGCAATCGCGCGCCTTGTTGTTCGTTGATCGAGCTCATCAACTGCTGAATGGTGGCATCGAACCCCCCGCCGGAAAACCCCTCCGGGTCGATGGCAATGAAGAACTGGCCATTGTCGATGGGCTGCCCGTCATTGTCGGTGAATGATCCTTGCTGCGGGCCAAGCCTGCCCCCTGCAAGCGCGGCACAAAGGACTTCGACCAACAGGCCAACGGAGAACCCCTTCACACCGCCCGCCTGGGCCATTGACCCGGCCAGCGCCGCCATGGCGTCTGTTGTTGGGGCCCCCGTGGCGTCCAATGCCCAGCCCATAGGAATGGCCTGCCCTTGATCTGCGGCGCGCTTGACTGCCGTCCACGCCACGGCCGTCGCCGATTGATCAACCAAGAACGCAATCTCGCCCTTTGGCGCAGGCACGGCGTAAGAAATTGGGTTGGTGCCGATGATGGGGCGATGCCCGCCACGGGCGCAACCGTCGGCACCGCATTCGTAGCCCCAATGGCTAAAAGACCTGCCCGCGCCAAGGTGCCGGTGTGAAACCCAAGTGTCGCGGCATTGTACGAGTTGAAGACGCCCATGGCCGCAATTCCTTGGGCCTTGGCTGCCGGGATCAGCCGGGCAAAGCCCGCCTCAATCGCCGAATGGGCAAAGCCACGGCGCGCATCAACGCGGAAACTGCTCGCCGAGCGAACGGTGACCTCGGGGTCTACCGCTCCGTTTACCTTACCGCTGCGCAGATGCTGGCAATAGTAGTCAAGCCAATAGAACCCGTGACCATCAAGACCAGAAAGCTCGGTGTCCACAATGGCCTCGGTAAGATAGGACGAGTGGCGCAAGGCCAGCCCGCTTCCGGTCAAGGCGGATCGGATCAGATCCCGCGCCGCGGGGACAGGGAGAACCGGCATGAAGGGGCCTTTGGGTCTAGAGAGGTGTCGTCGTATCAACAACGTTGCACCAGTCAGCCGTTCTTATCGTGCCCCGTCTGTCCAGCAAACGACGAAGACCCATTGAATCCGACCGAGCCGTCGAATTGGCTTGGTTAGGCCACGCCCAAGCCCGCTATTGGCACAGAGCCGCAGTTCATGTCGTTAGGCACTTGTTCGGCGGCACGCGATCTGCCCGTCTGACGACTATTAGCGTCCGACCTCATTGATCTTCCAAGCCAGACTATGATGGTTGCCGCGAGGGCGACTGCGGACAGAAAGGGCTTTTCAAATCGGTCGTAGCGGGTTGCGATACGTCGCCAATCCTTCAGTCGGACAAACATGATCTCGATGCGGTAGCGGCGGCAATAGCGCCGTTTGTCGTAGCGGACCGCTTTGCCGCGCGACTTCCGTCCAGGGATGCAGGGGCGTATCCCCCTGTCTCTCAACGCATTCCGGAACCAGTCGGCGTCAAAGCCCCGGTCAGCGAACATTCATTCAGCAGAAGGCAGACTGCGCAGCAGGGCAGCACCTCTGGTATAGTCGCTGAGCTGGCCTGCGTTTGTGACGAACTTCAGCGGCCGTCCCTTGGCGTCCGTTACGGCGTGCAGCTTGATGTTAAGCCTAGCCTTCATGCGCCCGCTCAGGCGTCCGCGTTAATCGTCGGGCCCCCCTTTTTCGCCCGCAGGCTTGAAGCCGTGCGGTGCGCTTTCTGGCCGGCTTTCGTGGTTGTTCTGAGAGTTTTGGTTGCAGTAGTCTTTGACCGGCGGGTTCACGCGAAACACTGCGGGAGGGCCTGAGTCCATCGCCGACCGCAGGTCAGCGCGGGACCACCCAGCAGCCCGCCGAGCAAGTTCGTTGCCAGCATGTCTTCCCCCGCCATTCAAATGAAGCCTGCCCTATTCCCTTTTGTCAGGTCGCCACTCATCAACAAGGCCTTTTTGCAAGAAAACTCCAAACCCGTCGCGTCAAAGCGCTTGAAGGTCTGGCAAAGATTGCTCAGGATCGGCAGGCAATGCGATCTTGACCGCAGGTCGCTTTTTTCATTGGAGCCGCGTCATGCGATACCACAAGCCAACCAGCTTTACGGATGCCTCTGCGATTGCCGCCGCCGCTCCGGGAACCCTTCGGTTTCTGGCGGGGGGCACCGATGTTCTGGTGCAGATGCGCGCTGGCATGGTTCAGCCCGATGATCTGATTGACCTCAAGCACATCCCTGATGTCGGCGAGATCCGCCAGACTGCCGATGGCGGCTGGCGGATTGGTATTGCGGTGCCGGGCGTCGTGCTTGGCGCGCATGAAGGACTGAAACGGGACTGGCCCGGTGTGGTCGAGGGGATGAACCTTGTCGGTTCGACTCAGGTTCAGGGGCGTGCCACGCTGGCGGGCAACCTTTGCAACGGCTCGCCTGCGGCAGACTCGGTGCCGGGCATGATTGCGGCAGGAGCGCGGGTTGAGGTGACGGGGCCGAAGGGCAGCCGTGAGATCGCGGTTGAACAGATCCCGGCAGGTCCGGGGAAAACCAACCTGACAAAGGGTGAGCTGATTTCAGCGATCCTTTTGCCCCCACGCGGCAAGAACGGCGGGGATGCCTATCTGCGCTTTATCCCGCGCACCGAGATGGACATTGCCGTGGTGGGCTGCGCGGTCAACCTGCGGCTGGACGTCGACAAGATTATCGAGGCGCGGGTGGCGCTGGGGGCGGTGGCACCGACGGTGATCCTATCCGAGGCAGCCGCAAGGGCGATCATCGGCACAACACTGGACGCGTCGGCGCTGCAGGCGCTGACATCTGCGGCGGAAGCCGGTGCAAAGCCCATTTCCGACAAACGTGGCACGGCAGAGTTCCGCACCGAAGTTGTGGGCGTTTTGGCCAGACGGGCGGCGAAAATCGCCTATGACCGGGCGAAAGGACAAGGCAAATGACCAAGATTCATGTGACCACCACCGTCAACGGCGACCCGGCGGAATTCCTTGCCGACCCGCGCGAGACGCTTTTGGATGCGCTGCGCGACCAGCTTGGCCTGACCGGGACCAAGGAAGGCTGCGGCACCGGCGATTGCGGGGCCTGCTCGGTGATTGTGGACGGTGTTCTGGTGTGTTCGTGCCTGATGCTGGCCGCCGAGGCCGAAGGCAAGACGGTGGAAACCATCGAAGGCATGGCGGGTGAAGAGTTGCACCCCCTCCAGCGCCAGTTCATCGAACACGCGGCCCTGCAATGCGGGTTCTGCACGCCGGGCATCCTGGTCGCCGCCAAGGCGCTGTTAGAGCGTAACCCCGATCCGACCGATACCGAAATTCGCTACTGGCTGGCGGGGAACCTCTGCCGTTGCACCGGCTATGACAAGATCATCCGCGCCGTTCAGGACGCGGCAGCAGAGATGCGGGGGGCTGCGTGATGGCGAAGGATGAACTCAAGTCCGGCTACAAGCTGATCGGCACCCGCCCCAACCGCCCCGATGGGCTGGACAAGGTTACGGGGCGCGCGCGCTATGGGGCCGATTTTTCGCTGCCCGGCATGCTGCACGCCGCCGTGGTCCGCTCACCCCATGCCCATGCGCGGATCAAGAACATTGATGTGTCCAAAGCGCTGGCCTTGGATGGGGTCAAGGCTGTGGTGACACGGGCCGATCTGCCCACGGGTCTTTCGGGCGAAGACCTGAACCTGCAAGACAACACGCTGGCAGGTGACAGGGTGCTTTATGACGGCCACGCGGTGGCGGCGGTTGCGGCAACTTCGGCCCTTCTGGCAAAGGATGCTGCACGGCTGATTGCGGTGGAATATGAGATCCTGCCGCATGTGACAGATGTCGATGCGGCGATGGCACCGGGGGCCCCGGTCATACGCGAGGGGGTTGCAGATTATTCTGTGCCCGAAGGGATGCACCCCAACGTCGCGCGCTACATGGCATTCGGGCATGGCGATCTGGAGGCGGGACTTGCCGCCGCCGACATCGTGCGCGAGCACACCTACAAAACCGAAGCCACCCACCAAGGCTATATCGAGCCGCATGCCTGTGTCGGCCAAATGGGCGAGGATGGGCGCGGCGAGATGTGGGTCTGCACGCAGGGTCATTGGTATATCCGCCGCATGTGCGCCGCCGTTCTGGGGATCGAAGCGGCGAACCTGCGGGTGACACCCTCTGAAATCGGCGGCGGCTTTGGCGGCAAGACCACGATCTTCATAGAGCCCTTGGCTTTGGCGCTGTCGAAAAAGGCGGGTGGGCGTCCGGTCAAGCTGGTGATGACACGGTCCGAAGTGCTGCGCGCGACGGGGCCAACCGCCTCGGCCTCCATGGATGTCAAGCTGGGGATGAAGCGCGACGGCACCATCACGGCCGGTCAGGTGTTTTTCCGCATGCAGGGTGGGGCCTTTGTCGGCATGTCACCCATTGGCGAGGCGCTGCCCTGCGCCTTTGCCTGCTATGACATTCCCGCCCTGAAACATGAGGCGGTTGAGGTCATCGCGAACCGTCCCAAGGCGGCGGCTTACCGCGCACCAGGCTCGCCCATGGCGGCCTTTGCGGTGGAAAGCCTGGTCGACGAAATGTGCCGTGAGCTTGGGCTCGACCCCATCGAAGTGCGGCTGAAAAACGGGGCCAAGAACGGGTCGCGGTCGAGCTATGGCCCGGATTACACCGTCATCGGCCTGCAAGAAACGCTCGAAGCGGCCAAGGCGCATCCGAATTACAAGGTTCCGCTTGGCCCGAACCAGGGGCGAGGCGTCGCCTCGGGCTTTTGGTTCAACCATGGCGGCGAAACCTCGGTATCGCTGGCGGTGGGCGAGGATGGGACGGCAACCGTCTCCATCGGCACGCCTGATATTGGCGGCAGCCGGGCCTCGATCGGGCTGATGGTGGCCGAGTTCTTGGGCATTCCTTATGAAAACGTCCGGGTGAGCGTGGTGGAAACCGGCGCGCTTGGCGTCAATGAACCCACTCACGGCAGCCGGGCCACCTTTGCCAGCGGCAAGGCGGCGGTAGAGGCTGCGCGGCAGGCAGTGGCCGAGATGTGCCGTCGGGCGGCAGCGGATTGGGGGATCGACCCGGACGCCGTGGAATGGAAAGATGGGGCCGCCCATCCCGCCGGGCCGAATGCGGGCAAATTCCCGCCCATGTCCATCGGTGAGATCGGCGCCAAGATGGGCTCGACCGGCGGTCCGATCTCGGGCCATCATGAAGTCACGGCCGAAGGGGTCGGCGCAAGTTTTGGCACCCATGTCGTTGATGTCGAAGTTGATCCCGAGACCGGCCGAACCACCGTGCTGCGCTATCTTGTGGTGCAGGACGCTGGCACCGCGATCCACCCGGCCTATGTCGAGGGCCAGTATCAGGGCGGTGCCGTGCAGGGCATTGGCTGGGCGCTGAACGAGGAATATGTCTATGGGGCCGATGGTCGGCTGCAAAACCCCGTATTCCTCGATTACCGCGTGCCGGTCGCCTCGGATCTGCCGATGATCGACACGGTCATCGTCGAAGTGCCGAACCCAGGACATCCTTACGGCGTGCGCGGTGTGGGCGAGACGGGGATCACCCCGCCCTTGCCGGCTATCGCGGCGGCGGTTGCCGGGGCGACGGGGGCGCGCATCCGCAGTCTGCCCTTGTCGCCACCCAAGGTCCTGGCCGCGATCAAGGCGGCCAAGGGCTGATGGCCAAGGTTCATCTCTGGTCCAGCCTGCGCCGGTTCGCCGATGGGCAAGAGGTGGTGGAGGTCGAGGCCGCGACTGTCGGACAGGCGCTGGATGCGCTGGTCAAGGCGCATCCGGGACTAGAACCTGCCGTCAAGGCGGGCGTTTCGGTTGCGGTTGATGGTGAAGTGATTGCCAACAACCGCGCGGCAGCCGTGGCGCCGGATAGCGAGGTCTATCTCCTTCAGCGTCTGAAGGGCGGTTAGGCGCCCAAGGCGGAGCAGGGGGCTTTTCCTGCGTCAAAGGCCGCATCAACGGGCCGAGAGGGGGCGTGACCGCGGCCGGATCATTCTGGCTGCAGCTGTGAGCGGAACCTTGCCTGATCTTGTCCATCTGATCTGCGCCGCTTCTGGTTGGCCTCGCGTTCGATGCCAGCCCCTGCCGGCCCGCGCCTGCGGTTTGCTACGCGTACAGACGGCTTATGTCCGAGCTTCTTCGTGCGTTGCGATGAGAACTATTCTGCCGGTGATGTCGCCGATCTTGCCTGTGGGCCGTGGCGCCAACTCATGAAAAAGGGCTGAAACTGCAGTATACTTTGGGATGCAGAAATTTTTAAATTTTTACAAAGCTCTAATAACAATGAACAAAAAGTTAACGCAAAGAAATTGCGTGGCCTTGCGCCCTGACGAAATTTTACTGCGCGCAAAATTGTCACTCAACTAAGCCCGAAGCCCGGTCTGACGACGCCCGGCACAAGCGAAGTTTGGCCCGTCGGCCGAATGCCGGCAGTGGTTCGCGATGCAGGGAAGAACGGAATGTTAAAGTCAATTCTTGTGCCGGTTCGAGGCGATGGCATGGTCGCGACGGTGCTTGCACATGCGGCGGCCTTGGCCTTGCAGCATGATGCGCAAGTCAATGTCGTGCATTGCCGCGTCCAGCCACAGGACATGATCCCGCAGGGCAACGCGTTGAATGACTTTGCGCGCAAGGTGATGCTTGAGCAGGCGGTCGAGCTTGCAAACCGTCAAGAGGACCATCTTCGCGGCATCCTGCACCGGCTGGCGCGCGAGTTCGGCCTGAAGGAAGGCGACCGCGAAACAGGAACCGCCGTTTGCGCCTTTACCGAAGAGCCGGGCCGCATGGCCGATGTGGTCAAGCATGCGGGCCGATTGTCGGATCTGATCGTGCTGCTAAAGCCCAGGCGGGAAAACAATCTTGGTCTCAGTTCGCTCAAGGCCGCGCTTTATGTGGCGGGGGTCCAGTGCTGATCTGCCCGCAAGAGCAGCGGCCTGACCCAAGCTTTGCCCAGCACGTGGCCGTGGGCTGGAACGGCTCGTTGCCAGCGTCGCGGGCAGTCGCGTCATCACTGGATATCGTGCATGCCGCCAAGCGCGTCAGCATCCTGACCGGTGGCAAGCTGCAAGCCCATGGCCCGACGGCAGAAGAGCTTGCGGCCTATTATGCCCTGCGCGGCATCACTGCCGAGATTGTTCATTTTGACGGCAAAGACCCCGCGACCGAGCTTTTGGCCACCACCAAACGGATCGGTGCAAGCCTGCTGGTCATTGGGGCCTACAGCCACAGCCATGAAACCGAGATGCTGTTTGGCGGCAACACCCAGCGCATCGTGGACAGCACCGATATGCCGATCCTGATGGCGCATTGACAGCCTTGTGGTCGCGGCAGGGCGCGGGGCGCCTTTGTCCAGACCTTCCGAAAAGGCCACGCACGGGGTGGCGAATTCGATCCGTGACACAAACGATCCGACCCACGGCCAGACTGCGCCAGGCGGACCCAAAAAGGGAGAAACAGAACATGACGCTATCCAGAAGGATTTTCCTGAACATCGCCGGGGCGAGTGCCTTGGCATCCCTGCCGATTGCGGCCTTTGCCGAGGGCTGGCAGCCCAAGCGCCCCATTGATTTCACCATCATGGCAGGCTCGGGCGGCGGTGCCGATCAGATTGCCCGTTTCATCCAGTCTGCGGTTGAGGCCGATGGGTTGACCAACCGCCCGCTGATCCCGACCGACCGGGGCGGCGGATCAGGGGCCGAGGCGCTGTTGCATCTGAAAGATGCCGGTGACCCTGACCACACGCTGATGGTGACGCTGAATTCGTTCTACACGACCCCGATCCGTCAGGCCGATCTGGGGGTGGACATCGAAACCTTTACCCCGATCACCATGATGGGAGTCGATCCCTTTGTCCTGTGGGTTCACAAGGAGTCGGGCATCACCACCTTCGAGGAGTATGTCGCGAAGGTGAAAGAGATGGACGGCGAATACGTCATGGGCGGTACGGGGACCGGTCAGGAAGATTCGATCGTGATCGCCTATCTGCAGAACGCCTTCGATCTGAAGCTGAAGTATATCCCCTTTGATGGCGGCAGCGCGGTGGCCAAGGAACTGGCAGGCCAGCAGATCATGGCAACCGTGAACAACCCCTCGGAGGCAAAGGGCTTCTATCAGGCGGGTGATGTGGTGCCGCTTCTGGCCTTTTCCGATGAACGGCTGCCGGCCTTCCCGGATGTCCCGACGCTGAAGGAAAAGGGCCACGATTTTTCATATTTCAACCAGCGTGCCATCGTCGGTGCGCCGGGGATGTCCCCCGAGGCGGCCACCTATTACCGCGAGCTGTTTGCCAAGGTCTAAGAAGGCCAGAAGTGGCAGGAATATCTTGCCACCGAAAGCATGTCGCCAATGCCGATGGATGAGGCCCAGACCCGCGCCTATTGGACCGCTCAGATCCAGAGCCATCGCGATCTGCTGGCAAAGATCCAGTAACGCGGCCGAACGACAGAAAAGAGGGAAGTCATGCGTCAGGGTGAAATATCGCTTGTTGGGGTGCTTGCCCTCTTTTCGATATATCTGATGTGGAAAAGCACCGAGCTTTCCATAGGTTACATCAGTGGCCAGGGGCCGGGCGGCGGGTTTTGGCCGTTCTGGCTTGCCTTGGGCATGTTGCTCAGCTGTGTGGCCAGTGCGTGGAAATGGTGGCGCGCTCAGTCGCCTGCCGCACGTTCGGAGGAGCCTTTTCTGGACGATTTCGGCTGGCGCACGCTGCTCCACATTGGCGGTAGCGTCGTGGCTTTTGTTGCGCTGATCTCGATTGTGTCGATGTATGGCGCGATGGCGATCTTCCTCTTCTACTACCTGCGCTTCCTTGGGTGTCATTCGTGGTTTTTGACGTTTATCATGTCGATCTTGCTGCCGATTGGCATGTTCTTCTTATTTGAAGGGTTGATGCAGATTTCGATCCCGCAGGGGCTGCCCTTTACCCAGCCTGTCTTCGACCTGCTTTACGACATCATCTATTGATGCCGCGCAGAGCGATCTTCCGACCCGACTCCAGCTTCTGACCCGAGGTCCTCCATGGAAGTCCTTTCCTTTTTGTCCGATGGCATCTTGCTGTCTTTGCAGCCGCTGAACCTTGCGCTTATCGTCGTTGGGGTGACGGTCGGCCTGTTTATTGGCGCGATGCCGGCGCTCGGCGCCGTAAATGGTGTGGCTATTCTGCTGCCGATCACCTTTTTGGTGCCGCCGGGCTCGGCCATCATCTTTCTGTCGGCGATCTATTATGGCGCGATCTATGGCGGAGCGATTTCGTCGGTCACCTTGGGTATTCCAGGAGCGTCCACGGCAGTGGCGACAACCTTTGATGGACGACCCTTGGCGCTTCAGGGGCGGGCGAGCCTCGCCCTTGTAACAGCGGCTCTGGCCTCGTTTGTCGGTGGGACGGTGGCGACGGTTCTCCTGACATTGTTCACCCCCGTCTTGGCGACGACCGCCCTGTCTTTTGGCCCGCCCGAGATTTTCGCGCTCATGCTTTTGGCCTTCGCCACCTTTGTCGGGCTCTGCGGGGATGACATCCCCAAGACGATTTTCTCGATCTGCCTTGGTCTGGTCTTGGCCGCTGTTGGCTTCGACACCATTACGGGCGAGCCGCGCCTGGTGCTGTTTGACATCGAAGGGTTCATGCGCGGCATCGGCTTTATCGTGCTGGCCATCGGGGTTTATGGCATCGGCGAGATGTTTTGGACAATCGATCAGAGCCGTGGCGAGGTGACCACAACCAACCCCAAGATGACCATGAAAGGGCTGGTGGCGGATTCGAAAGAGGCGACGCGCAAAGGCTGGCGCGGCACGATGATTGGCTCGGCCATCGGGTTCTTTGTCGGCATCTTGCCGGCCGCCGGGGCAACGCCGGGATCGCTGATGTCTTACGGCGTGGCCAAGATGCTGTCGAAAAAGCCGGAAGAATATGGAAACGGCTGCGTTAACGGGGTGTCGGCTCCGGAATCGGCGAACAATTCGGCCTCGACCGGTGCGATGCTGCCAATGCTGACCTTGGGTATTCCCGGCTCGCCGACCACGGCCATCCTGCTGGGCGGCATGGTGATCTGGGGCCTTGTGCCGGGACCGCTTCTGTTTGTCGAAGAGACCGAGTTCGTCTGGGGCCTGATCGGATCGTTCTATATCTCGAACATCGCCGCGCTTGTGATCAACCTTGCCTTTATCCCGGTGTTTGTCTGGATGCTGCGGATGCCCTTCACAGTGCTTGCCCCCTTGATCTTCGTGCTGTCGATCATCGGATGCTACGCGGCCTCGCGCAGCATGCATGACCTTTGGTTGATCGTGATCTTTGGGGTCGCGGCCTTTGTGATGCGCAAGTTCGACTATCCCTTGGCCCCTGCGGTTTTGGCCATCGTGCTGGGTCCCATTGCCGAACCCACCTTGCGCCAGTCGCTCTTGCTTTCCTCGGGCGATCCGACGATCTTCTTTACCCGTCCCATCGCCGGGCTGATCACGGTCATCGCGATCATCCTGATCCTGTTGCCGGGCCTGAAATAT
>Ga0194133_10001707_pt1 | contig 36895 bp, 34 predicted proteins | sample TA2KigOf40mmetaG_FD_155448 | JGI IMG/M metagenome (GOLD analysis project Ga0194133, IMG submission 155448) | Freshwater microbial communities from Lake Tanganyika, Tanzania - TA2015055 Kigoma Offshore 40m | ecosystem: Environmental > Aquatic > Freshwater > Lake | place: Tanzania: Lake...
CGAGCAACCTGTAAGCTTTCTTTGAGTCTCCTAAAAGAGTATTTACATCTAATGGTCTAAAATAAGATTTATCACATTCTACAAGTATAGTATTTTTATTTATAAGACCTTTTTCATTTATTCCTTTACCAACCCACTTAATTTCAAAATTAAGTTCTTTACCAACGAAAGTTATGAATTCTCTAATCGAATAATTAATCCCTGTTGAAATAACAAAATCATCTGCTTTTTTATATTGCAGTATTAACCACATTGCATAACAATAGTCTTTAGCATGGCCCCAATCTCTACGAGCATCCAAATTTCCAATATATAATCTTTTTTGTAATCCTAATTTAATTCTACACAAGGCGGATACTACTTTTTTTGTAACAAAAGTTTCTCCTCTTCTAAAACTTTCATGATTAAATAAAATACCATTGGAGGCAAAAATATTATAGGCCTCTCTATAATTTACAGTTATCCAGTGAGCATAAAGTTTAGCAACCCCATAGGGACTTTGAGGATAAAATGTTGTTTTCTCGTTTTGAGGTATTGTTTGAACTTTTCCAAACATTTCAGATGTTCCAGCCTGATAAAATTTTATTTTTTTTTCTAACTTATTAAATCTTATTGCCTCTAGTATTCTTAATGTTCCTAATGCATCGGCATTAGCAGTATATTCTGGAACCTCAAATGAAACTGCAACGTGGGACTGTGCGGCTAAATTATAAATTTCATCAGGCTTAACACTTCTAATTATTTTAGAAACAGAGCTAAAGTCAGTTATGTCTCCATAATGCAATATAAAGTTCCTATTCTTTTCATGAGGGTCTTGGTAAAGATGATCCACTCTATTTGTATTTATAGAAGAGGAGCGTCTTTTTACTCCATGTACCTGATATTTTTTTTTAATTAAAATTTCCGATAGATAAGATCCATCCTGACCAGTAACTCCAAATATTAGAGCTTTTTTTTTCATGTAAAATATTTTGAGAAATTATTTATACAATTATAAACAATAAACATAATAATTTATTATTTTTGAGAAAATAAATATAAATATTTAAACAACTTAATTAAATGACATAAGATTTTTGTGATTATGTAATCAAAATTATTCTTATATTTAATATTATTTTTTTTTAAAAACCATTTTAAATACAAATGGTATTCTAGTCTTCTTTCCCACCATGGAATACTCAAATATGAAAACTTATTAGAAACGCTGTCATTTCTAAGCCTGTAGAAAGTTAAATGATCATTTAAAACTTTATAATTTTTGAGCATATATTTTGCATATACCGCAGACCTAAAATCGAACCAGGTGTTATAATATCTATCTTTTGCGATTTTATTTAAGATATCTTTTAAAACATTTCTCCTCATTGAAAGACAACTGGTTGAAGTCATTTCGGGAAATGGGCTAAAGTTTATTTTTTTTTTAAATTTGGTTTTTTTTTTTGAAAAAATTATTGGTAGATCAAATATTAAATTTGAATCATTTTTAAAATTATGAAGAATTTTCTCAATTTTTTTTTTTTTAAAGAAATCATCACTATCTAAAAAAAATATAATTTCTCCAGAACTTACTTTGAAACATTTTTTTATGCCATTGATTTGATTTAAACTAGGATATTTACCTTTTTTTTTATTTATTAATATTTTTATATTTTTGTATTTTTTAACAAGCTTTATTGAATTATCAGTCGAACAATCATCATAAAAAATAATCTCAAAATTTTTATAACTTTGACTAATCAAAGACTTTACACAATCATTAATATATCTTTCTCCGTTATAATTTGTAATTATAATACTGCATTTCATAAACTTTTATTTTCGTAAATATACTCTATTGTCTTTCTTAAAGGCATTTTAATCTTAAAAATTTTTTTAAAATATTTTTTTTTTAAATATTTGTGAATTTCCGAAAAAGTATATTTTTTTTTTAACATATTATCAAAATGATGTTCAAAAATAATAAATTTTACTATAGATATTTTTTTTTTAAGACCTAATATAATTTCAAATTCATGACCTTCAGTATCAATTTTTAATATGTCAATTTTTGAGATTTTATAATCTCTTAAATAGTTGAATAAAGTATTTGCTCTAATATTTAAATTTGAATAAAAATTTTTTTTATTAAAAAAAAATGTTTTTTTTTTAAAATAGTTTGAATTAAAATTTATATTTGTAAAAGTTGATGATGAAGTCTCTTTACATTGTTTAAATACCATCGTTCTAGCTTTTGAACTAAAGGCAATATTTTCAATTATAATGTTATCATTATTTAAATTTTTTTTTTTTAAATAATTGAAATTAATTGGACTGGCTTCAAAAGAATAAATCTTTTTAAAATTAAAATTTTTTTTAAAAAAAGAGATGGTTTCTCCATGATGAGCTCCTACATCAAATAAAACTTCTATTTTTTTAAAATAAGTATTTTTCTTAATAAATAGTAGTAACTTTCTTTGGTAAAAAAAATCTAAAATTTTTACAAAAAAAATGATAACCTTAATCATTTATTGTAAAAAACATAATAGCCAAAAATTTTATTTACACTTGGAGATGTATTTTTTTTACAATCTTTGTTCGAAATATCTTTTGAACATAAATCATAGTTGTTTATTAAAAAGCTATAATGCTTGTGAAAATTCATATGATTTTCCTTAAAATCAAAGTAAACACTACTAAAAACATTGTAACCATATTTTTTATTTTCTTGATATATACGACTTAGATTTCTTAAATTAAAAACAAATAAAGATAAAATTATTAAAAAAATAAAACGATTTTTTAGTTGACTCTTTTTTAAAGAGGATCTCTCGTAAAAACTACATAAAAAAACAAAAATTAATACAGCAATTAGAGAATAGCCACCATATCTAAGCGCAGGATGATTTAAAAACCATTCCAAAAGTAATAAGAGTAAAATTATTATAAGAATTGTGAAAAAAAAATTTTTTTTTATAATTTTCTCTTTTCTAAAAGGATAAAAAAATAATAAACATATTACAGCTAAAAAAATAATGCCTAATAAAAAATCTAATATTTTATTAAAAAAATAAACTTTGATCCAAGTACTTACCCAATTAAGGTTTTTTATAAAAACCTCTGGATTTTCTACTCTATAATTTGGGGTTGCTCCACCCTTAGACCAAAGCTGGTACCAGTTATTTAACTCATTAACTTCATTAATTTTAATTGACCAAATAAAATTCTCAAAACATAGAAATGTTACTGGGTAGATTAAACATCCAGTGTTCATAAAACTATGAAAAAAAATAAGACTTACTTTTATTAAAAAAAAATAAAAATAAAAGTTTTTAAAAAAATATATTTTTAAAATTCCAAAATTTTTTATTTTCATTATAAAAATTGCAATAAAAAAAATAAAAATAAAATATAAAACGTAAAAAGCTTTAAAACCTATTATTAAGGAGATTAATAATAAAACTTTTGATAGCTGCTCTCTAATTTTTATCTCATTTAAAATAATTTTGAATATTTCTAAAAAAAGCAAAAGGATCAAAATCTGCGCAGACAAATCTGTTCCGTGCTCTGCAAATCTGGGAAAAAAAGTAATAATAAATATTAAAGATATTAGACTATAAAAACTTAAAAAATTAAATTCCCTTCTTTTAAATCTATCTGTAATTTCTCTTAAAAAAATTAAATTTGAAAATAAAAAAATTATTAAAACTATAAAATGAAAAGAATAAAAATTTATTATTGGAAGATAGAATAAAGAATTAATATAAAAAAGAGATGAGGGTGTTCTATATCCTAAGTCAAAACTGCCAATACCAAATGGTATTTTATATTGTGTTAAAATATGACTGAATTGGAAATGATAATAATAAAAATCATCATGAGTTTTAAATATACAAATTCCTAAAAAAAATATTATTTTAAAAAAAAAATAAAATTTAATTTCATTATTATTTTTAAAAACATTGTTTTTTAGCTTAACAAGTAGAAATATAAACCCTATTAAAAGAAGTATTAAATTATGAAACTCACTGTGAGAAATAAAAAGTGAGGTTATATAAGAATATAAACTTATAAGAAGAATACCAGCTAGTCCTTTATAGCCTAAACTATAAGAAAAATTTAATTTCTTATTAGAAGTTAATAAAAAACCAAAACCAAGAATAGATAAAGAAACAAAAAAATAAAATAAAATAAAAAAAAATAAATTTAATATCATTTTTCTAATAGTTAATATAAATCTAATTTGTGTATAAAGAACTTACATTAATAATTCCAACAAAGTATGAGAAAGAGTCAGTTTCTCATGTGATAAAAGAAATTAGAAAAATAGGAATTAAAACTATTTTCGTATTAGAAAGTGGAGATTTTCAAACTATTAATACAATTAAACAATTTAAAAGTTATATTTATTTCCAAAAAAAAAGGGGCTACGGGCAAGCTATAATAGAGGGCTTAAAATTAGTTAAAACAAAGTATTTTTGTATTTTTAATGCTGATGGCTCTTTTAATCCAAATGAGATTAAAAAAATGCTGACAATAGCAAAAGTAAACAATTATGATTTAGTTTTCGGATCAAGATATGAAAAAAATTGCGGAAGTGACGATGACACAATAATTACGAGGATGGGAAATTTTTTTTTTACTAAACTAGGAAATTTATTATTTAAAATAGGAATCAGCGATATTTTATATACGTTTGTACTTGGAAAAACTAAAAGTATTTCAGATTTGAAATTAAAAGAAAAAGATTTTAAGTTATGCGTTGAATTACCAATTAAAGCAAAAGTTAAAAATTTAAAACTATCTACAAACAAATCCTTTGAAAGAGCAAGACTCGCTGGGAAAAAAAAAGTTAAAGCTTTTTCCGATGGATTAAAAATACTACATTGTATGCTTAAAATATTTATATTAAATGCAAAAAAATATTCTATTAAAAAATATTAATAAATCTAATTTTTTAAATTACATTCTTATTTTTTTTATAAGTTTTGTGCCTATTATACTTCTCTCAGGAAATGCGATTATTAATATATTTATAATTATAATAGATATTGTTTTTTTGATTGCCTTAAGTAATTATAAAGATAAAAAATCTTTTGTAAAAAATAATCATTTATATATATTATTATTTTTTTTTCTAAGTCTTATCTTAAATTTATTTTTTTCAATAAACATTTCTAATTCTTTTTTAAGAACAATAGGTTTTATAAAATTTATACTTTTAGTTTTTGCAATAAAATTTGCTTTTGAAATTATAATAAATAACAAACAAAAAAAAAATATATTGTTATTATGGCAATTTATTTTTTTTTTAGTAACTTTTGATGTCTTTTTTGAATATATATTTGGAAAAAATATTTTTGGCAACTATTCATCGATACCAGGAAGAATAACAAGTTTTCTTGGTCAAGAATATAAAATTGGTGGTTTTTATTTTGGTTTTATATTAATATCTTTAGTAACATTTTTTTATAATACAAAAAATAACTTCTTTTTTTTTTTTCTAATTGGTGTTTTTTTATTTGCCGCATTTATTATTGGGGAAAGATCAAATTTTATTAAGTGTCTTTTAATAATTACAATTTTTGTTTTTTTATTTTCTAATAAATTTTTTTTCAGAAAAGTTCTATTAATTTTTTTTTTAATATCCACTTTTTTCATCTTAATAAAATTTAATGAACAGTTCAAAAATAGATATTATGTTTTATTTTTAGAAAATGTATTTAAAGATGGGATAATAGAATCACTTAATACACAACAATATGGATCGCATTATCATACGGCAATTAAAATTTTAAAGAATAATTTTTATTTTGGCATAGGTCTTAAAAACTTTTGGGAAGAAAGTTCAAAAATTATTTATGAAGATAAAAATCTTATGTTTTCTGAAAGAAGAGTTAGTACACATGCGCATAACACCCATTTTGAACTTTTATCTGAAACTGGAATAGTAGGATATATTTGCTTTCTAATTTTTATAATATTAGGACTCTATTTATCTATAAAAAATTTCCTATTAAGAAAAAATTTATACAATCTTGGCGGCTTACTCTTTATTTTTGTATCGCTAATTCCACTAATTCCATCGGGAAGTTTTTTTTCTACCTTTAACTGTACTATTTTTTTTATAAACTACGCAATAATGATTACAAATTTTGATAAAAATAAGACTTAAGATAAAAAATGTTTTAATATAATTTAATAAATCATTTTGATATTTGTTTTTTTTTAACTTTAGCTAAAACTTTATAAATTAAACAATAAATTATTATATTGCATAAAATTATTGTGCTCTGAAATGTTGTGTTGGAAATATTTTTACTTGCATATAGCATCATAACTAAATTATAAAAATTTATAATTATTGCAGATAAAGAATTTGAAAAACCTATTTTAAATTTTTTTTTTAAAAAAAAAAAAACCAGATGATGTAGATGCGATGTATCTGGTTGAAAAGGTGTTTTTTTACCAAAAGCTTTTCTAATAATTGAATATAAAACTTCAAAAGATGGGTACCACAATAAATTTGCAATAAAATATGGGGATATTTTCTGATTTTCAATAGTTAAATTGACTAGAATGTATCCTGTAAAAAAAGCAATAACATAAACACCGCTTTCTCCTAGAAATATTTTTTGAAATAAATTAAGTACTAAAATAAAAAATAAAAACAAAAAAAAAAAATAAAAAAAAATTGCATCTACGAACAAGTTATCTATTAGCCCTAAACGATACAATATTATTAAAATAATTAGATAAAAGCCTAATGAAAGGGTATTGCAACCATCTATAAAATTACTACCATTTAATAAAATCATAAAACAGATTGTTAAAAAAAAATAGTTTACAATCTTATTTTGTAAAAAAAGGTCAATAATAGAAATTCTTAAAGAGGGAATATGAAGATTAATTGTAAAAATAAATACAAACAAAATTACAAATTGAAAAAAGAATCTTGCGGATGGAGATTTTAAAAAATTTAGATCAGACAAAATTCCAATAAAAAAAATTAAAAATAAAAAATAAAAAAATAAAATATTTAAATTAAGACCCCCAAATAAAATAGCGATTAAAATTAATATTCCGCCTACAGTAGGGACAGCTTTGTTAGTAGTAAATTTTTGATGTTTACTACCTGTATAACTTAGAAGTAATTTTTTTTTTATGAAAATATTTCGTAAAGAAAGAACTATTAAAAATAAAAAAAAAATTATTGTTTGATATATTTCCATAGAAAAAATAGTGAAAGTTGAAAAACTGAAAATAAACTTTTTAAAAAACTAAACCTCATATATTTTTTGTACACTAAATAGCTATCTTTAATTTTTTGTAAATTTGAAGATGATAGAGAATTTTTTACTTTTTTTCTTGTAGTTAGCAAAATTTGCAAACCATAAAATTTAATGCCTAATTTTAAAATCTTTAACCATAAAACATAATCCTCTTTTGTTTTTAAATCAGCAAAATAAATATTATTCTCATATAAAATTTTTTTTTTTACAATGACAGTGGACAAACCAATATCACAAGACTTTAATAAGTTTTTATAATCTAAATCTCTTGCAGTTCTATAACCTAAAAATTTATTTCTAGAATTTGTGATTTTATAGGATGTATGAGAAGCACTTAATTTTTTTTTTTTCATAAATGTAATTTGTTTTTCTAGTTTACGATTAGACCAAGTATCATCTGCATCTATAAAAGCTAAATATTTGCCTCTTGCAGCATTAATGCCTATATTTCTAGATATACCGGCGCCTAAATTTTTTTTATTTAAAAGAATTCTACAATTTTTTCTTTTTAATATTTTTTTTAAAAAAAAAAAATCTTCCAAATTTTTATCATCATAAATGATGATTAATTCATAATTTTTATAAGACTGTCTCAAAACAGAATTAATAGACCTTTCTACAAAGGATTTCTTTTTGTAATAAGGCATTATTACACTAACTAATTCCATTTTTAATATTATAAAAATGTTAGTTTTAATTTAAAATGACACAAAAGAAAGTAATTTTTTTTATACCATCCATAGAAGGCTTTGGAGTTGAAAAAAATCTTTTTTACATAGCAAATTTTTTTTCGACAAAAATAAATAATTTAACAATCATAACTTCTTCAAAACAGTATAAAAAAAAATTTAATAAAAAAATAAAATTTTTATCCACTTGGCATAATAGGTTTTTTTCAAAAAGCAGAATAGTAAAATATTTTTTTTGTAGTCTAATTCTTTTTAAAGAAATTCTTCAAAATCGCGGAAGTATAATTTTTTCTTTTCAAAGTAATGTTTTGGCTATATTAATTTCAAAAATTTTAGGATCCCTAGTAGTTATTAGACTAAATACGTCAATAAAAATTTTTGATAAAAAAATTTTTACAAAATTTATGGTAAAATTTTTTTATTCTTTAGCAGATCTAGTTATTGTAAATAGCCTTGAGTTTAAATCTGAACTTAAAAAAAAATTTAATATAAAATCTACATGTATTTATAATCCTTTAAATAAAAACGAAATACTAACTAAATCGAAAAGAAAAAATGAAAATATTTTCAAAATTCAGGAAGCAATTAAAATAATTACGGTGGGAAGATTTGTTTATCAAAAAAACCATTTTTTGCTTATGCGTACTATAAAAACATTAATTTCTGAAAAAAAAATTTTAGTTCAACTTGTTATTGTTGGTGAAGGGTTATTAAAAAAAAAATATATGCAATTTATAAAGATAAATAAATTATCTAAATACATTAAAATTATAAATTATACAAAAAATCCATACAACTTAATTAAACAATGTGATGTTTTTGTATTAACCTCTGATTACGAAGGATTACCAAATGTTTTATTAGAAGCAATTTGCTTAAATAAATTTATTATATCAAGCGACTGTAGGACAGGACCTAAAGAAATTCTACTTAATGGAAAAGGAGGTTTACTCTTTAAAACCGGTAATATGAAAGATTTAGTTAACAAATTAATTTTTTATAAAAAAAATAAGAAAATTTGTAGATCTTTAATTAGTGCAGCAAAAAAAAATTTGATTAAATTTGATTATAAAAATAATTTAAATAATTATTTTTTTGAAATTCAAAAATTTTTTTAGATTTAAAATTAAAAAAAAAATATTTTTTTATAAAATTTCGCAAAAGGTAATATTAAATTAAAAGCATATAAATAAATTAAATTTTTTTTGTTTTTAAAAAAATTTTTAAAATTTAAATTGATATCCAGTAATAAAAAAAATAAAATAAATATTAATGGTTCGTAATATTTATGATAAATTGTTAGTTGTAGATTAGATATAATAAGCAAAGAAAAAATCATAAAATTACTAAAACTATTAATACATAATGAAAAAATAAATATTAAAGAAATTAAAGAAATTAAAAAAAAAAGCTCATTTCCATTAAATAAATAATGTGATAATTGGAAAAAGAACCCACCGCCTGTAAATATTGGTAAATAATTAAAAAAAAAACATAGAATTAAGTGAAATAAGGTAATTAACAAAATTATTACTTTATTTCCGAATAAGTAACTTATTTTAAAGAAGAATTCTTTTTCTCTTAAAAAAATCAATAAATGAAAAAAAACTATAGAAGAAATTATCAATATTTTATTTGATAAATTAAAATCTAGTGAAACACTATCTCCATATAATCCTGGAGTTTTTCCGGCGGTAAAAAAGAAAATATCTAAGAAAAAAATATAATATAATGCTGGTAAAGATAACAAAAAATTAATGACGATTAATAAAATAATTTTATTGATAGATATTTTTTTTAAAAACTTAAAAAGAAAAAAAATTGAAAAAACGGAAAAATTTGGACTTATATAAGATGCCAATACAATAAAAAAAGTATTGAATATTGCATATTTAAATAAATAATTCTTTTGAGTAAATTTTAAATAAAAAAAAATTCCTATAGTAAAAAAAAAAACACCTAGTATTCTGCTATCTGGCCATATAGTAAGAGATCTAAATGTAGGTGATAAAAAAATTACACCCGCAATAAGTAAGGCAATATTTTTCTTAATGAAAGGAAATCTTATTTTTAAGCAACAAAAAAAAATTGGAATTAAAAGCAAATTTATGTGTAGAAATATAAATCTTGTTACAACATCGTTTAAAAAAATATTTTGAATAAATGATAATAAGATTATAGTGACCGGAGAATGCCTGTTTCCAAATTCGTTATAATTTAAAAAAAAATATTTTAAATTTTCATTAAATTTTTTAATAATTATTTTATAACCTTCATAATCTGATCTGGCACCACCATTTAGATCTTCATTCAAAAAAAAACCAATAATTAATGAAAAGTAAAGTAATATTAAGATAACAATATCAAACTTTTTTTGTAAAAAAGACATTTTAAAGTTTCACATTAAAAATAACTTATAGAATTTATATGGTATTCTCCATATTGGAAAACTACCAATATCCTCTCGAATAGTTGTTTTAATATTCCAAGAAAAAATATAAATAAAAAAAAATAAATTTACTATAACTGGATTAATTTTTTTTATCATAAAAAATAAATTTATCTTGTTAAAATTAACAAAAATAATTTTATTTTTAATACAAAAAATTAGTGTTAACAAATTAAAACTATAAAAAATATTTATTCCTCTTCCCCAATCAAAAAGAGATAAAAAAAAAATAGGTACAAAAATATTTAGAAAAATAAATATAACAATCGGTTTGTTTAAATAAAAATAGAAAAAATATTTTTTTTTAAGGTATGAGTTAAATAAAATAATTAAAAGAGGAAAAAAACCAACTAAGAAAATAAACAAGTATCTTAATAGATGGTTTATTTTATAATCTGGAATATTTCCAATAAATTGAGCTAATATTCCCTTTTTGCTTTCCAATAAAGCAGCCGACATATAACAATTTTGGTTAAAATTTATTTCTAAAGAGCTACACATTGTTTTCCAACCATCTGTTGAGAGAGGAAAGTAGATTACTAAAAAAAAAACTAATAAAGATGGAAAAGATAAAAAAAAAATTTTTATATATAATTTCAAATAATTTTTCGAATAATTTTTAATAAATAAAATAAAAATTATATAAGGAAAAAAAAATATTACAGGTTCCCAGATCAAAAAAACTATTGGAAAAATAAAAAATACATAAATATTTGAAAAATATGATTTAAGTTTAATATTAGATAAAAAAAGTAATAATAAATAGAAAACAAATATTATAGTTTCTTTTCTTCCTAAACTCTCTATATCGGCTATTGGAAAAAGTAAAAATATTGGTGAAAAAAAAGCTAAGTTAAAAATAAATCTTTTTTTGACATCTTTAATAAAAAAAAAAAAAAGTATAAGATAAAATAAATGAAAAAATGATTGAAAAATAAATATTATTAATCTCAGAGATGTATTTAGTAGTGTTGCGAAAAAAAAAGAAATTTCACCTGCGAGACCTCTTCTTGTAAAACCACCTTTGTAGTTAATTATCCATTCTGAGATTGAAGAATCGTTGCCAACGGTATGTTTGGTATATAAAAAAAATATCGCAAAAAAACCAATAAAAACAAAATAAAATAACAAAAAAAAATTTTTTTTATAAAGTCTATCCATTATTAGTGTAAAATTTTTATAATAATATTAAATAAATTTTCTTTGTCTTTCAAATTTTAAGTATATAAAATAAATTTTATTTCGCGGGGTGGAGCAGTCTGGTAGCTCGTCAGGCTCATAACCTGAAGGTCCTTGGTTCAAATCCAAGCCCCGCAACCAAAATATTATATAAACTTATATTACTTCTAAAATATATAATATAAAATTTGCAAACCCAAAAAATAATAATATTTATACTTAATGATAAAATTTTCTAATTTTAGTAAAGAATATATTATTTTTTTTTTATCTTTTTTAAGTTTATTTTATTCTTTTCTTTCTAATCATGATGGAACAGGCGGTGGAGCAAGTGGAGACTTTGAAGCAACATATGGTTTTATTTTAGCTCTTCAAGAGAGTTTATTTGCTAATCCTAATGAATGGACTTTAGTTCATACTCCACTTCATTTTATTATTTTATCTTATGTAACAAGAGTTATTGACGACTCTGATACTTTAAGACTCATATTTTTAATTTTTTCAATAAGTATTCCTTATATTTTTTACGTAATCGTTTCAAAATTTATTTTAAAAAATAAAAACAAAAAAAATTTAATTCTTATTATTTCTTGTTGCATTTTTTTTATACCTTCCTTTCGATATACTAGCGTTTGGTGTAACAATCTAATTACATCTATTTTTTTTTTTTTATTTTTAATTTTTTTTTTTTTTTTTTAATTTCAATTTTTTTTTTTGAGAAATGGAAAGAAAAATTAAATAAAGAATTAAATAAAAACTTATTACTACAAATTTTTTTTTTAGTTCTAGCAACTTATACAAGACAATATTTTGCAGTTTTTTTTTTATACTTTTTAAAAAAATACTATGAAGTTTTACCTTTGAAAAATTTTATTAAACTTTTTTTAATATGCATATTATCTTCACTTCCAGTTTTTTTTTATGTTTATAAATTTCCATCACTTCTAACAGAACAACATATGAGCATTTATGCAGTGAATTACTTTCTGTTAGGAAATTCAGCAATTATATTTACAACATTGTTTCCAATAATAATGATAAATTTTCTATACAAAAAGATTCCTTGTAAAAAAATTTTAATTCCATCTATAATTTCATTTTGCTTAGTTTATATTTTATCTTTAAATTTTGATGGGTATGGTTGGCAAGGAGGTGGGGTAAGCTTTTTATTTTCAAAAAAAATTTTTAACAATAATATTTTTTTTTATTTTTCAAGCTTTTTTACAATCGCAGTATTTATTTATTTATTTTTAGAAAATAGGTCTAATTTCGTTATTCTGTTGACACTGTTATTCATGTTTTTCTCATTTCAAGTTTACCAAAGATATTATGATCCAATGTTTTTTATTGTTTTTTTTTTAATGGTGAAAACTGATCTTATAAATATTTTCATTAAAAAAAAAATGCCATCTTACTTATTACTACTCTATTTTGTTTTGTTTTATTTAATTACAGCATCTAAACTAATTTATAGATATAGTTTTAACATTTAATAAAATTAAAAAATAAATTAGAAAAAGATGAATAATATTTGATGAAATACTATTGTATTTTATTCAATTTAAAAAATAATTATTTGTAATATTTGTATAATATATGAAAATTGCCATAATAGGTGGAACAAGTTTTATAGGAAGAAAACTTCTTTCAACTTTAAAAAAAAAAAATCTAATTGCAACATATTGTTCAGGTAAAATTGTTAGTAGTAATAAAATCAAATGGAAAAAATTAGATTTTAAAGATAATAAAAAAAATTTTTTTAAATATCTTAACTCACCAGATATTATATTAAATTTAGCATGGGCAGACATACCTAATTATGAGCTCAAAAACCACTATAAAACTTTTTATTACCAAAAAAGACTAAATTTTAATTTAATTCAAAATGGTCTTAAAAATCTAATTGTGCTTGGCACTTGTTATGAGTATGGAAAAATAAATGGAAAATTATCTGAAAACGTAAAAGAAGAGCCAAATACTAATTATGGCAAGTCAAAGCTAATGTTGCTCAAAAGTATTTTAAAATTAAAAAAAAATAAAAAATTTAAGTTTACTTGGTTAAGACCTTTTTTTGTTTATGGATTGAATAAAAAAAGAAATACCTTATTTTCTTTAATTAAAAAATTGGAAAATAATAAAATACGAAAGTTAAATGTAAGTGGCAATTTAGTAAGAGACTTTGTGTCAATTAATTTTTTATGTTCAATGATAAATAAAGTAATAAATCTAAATGATGATCTTGGAATTATGAATATTTGTAGTGGAAAAGGAACAACAATTAAAGACTTTGTTAAAGAAAATTTAAGGTTTAAGAAGAATTTAAAAAAAATTAATATGAAGGCTCCAAATCCAAATAAATTTGAACCTAAAGCTTTTTGGGGTGACAATACTAAGCAAAATAAGTTGCTTCTAAACTAATTATTATTTTATTTAAATTTTTTTTATTATTATGAAAATTCTTATATTTATAATTACTTATAAAGCTTCTTTTAGAGTCAAGAATATTTTAAAAGAAATGCCAGTCAGTTTTCTGAGAAAATTCGATTATAAAATCTTAATAAGCGATGACTACTCAGGTGATGATACCAAATATTTTATAACAGAATTAAAAAATAAATATAAAAATATAATAACTAATTTTAATTCTAAAAATCTTGGTTATGGAGGAAATATAAAAAAATGTATGAGATTTGCTTACAATAAAAAGTATAATTTTGCTGCTATGGTCCACGGTGATAATCAGTATAGTCCAAAATATTTAAAGCAAATGATACAAGAAATTATCAAAACTGATTGCGCAGCGATTTCAGGTAGTAGAATGCAAATAAAAAAATCAGCATTACGGGGCGGAATGCCAATATATAAATTTATAGGAAATATATTTTTAACAAATTTTTTTAATTTTTTGCACGGAACATCTTTCACAGATTGTCATACAGGCTATTGGGTTTATAATTTAAATAAAATTAAATACATGTGGTTAAAAAATTTCGATAATGGCTTTATTTTTGATTTAGATATGAGATTAAAATTATTAAAAAAAAAATTATCTATAAGAGAAATTTTTATAAATACACGTTATGGAACAGAGAGATCATCAACTCATATAAAATATGCTTTTTTTTTCTTATTAAAAACTTTAGTAAAAAAAATATTTAAGTAATTAAAAATATATTATCTATATTTTAATTTATGGTTTTTAATATTTAAAAGTAGTGTTATAATTATTATAGAATTATTAAAATAACCAAAATTTCCATAGGGAAAGTCCCATGGTTGCAAATCAAAAAAAAGAGAGAGAAATCTCAGAAAAAAGAAAAAATAAAAAATTACAATAAGATTAATTTTTGAAAAAAAAAATTTAAAATTTAAAATTGAAAAAATTAATAACGGTAAAAGTAAAATATAATCATGCAACTGATGAGCAGCAAAACTAAGTGAGACCAGACATATCATAGACAATTTAAATAGGTCATTTTTTACATCTTTTAACTTATAAATAATAATAAAACTTAAAATTAAAGGAATAACTATTACCAAGTATTTGTTGAAACCAATTTCTTGCAATAGTGAAAAAATAGTAACAGGAAGATGGTTTTTAATTGAAAAAAAATGATTTAAAACAAGAATAGGTTCAAACAAATTTTGAATAATGTTTGTATTCGTAATGAAACTATAAAGTAACCATCCAAAAATACAGGGAATAGATGAAATTAAAATTTTATTTATATTTTTTAAAGAAAAAAAATAAATAAAAAGTACATAACCAATATTATATTTAAAATAACTTATGCCACTAAATAATATCGAAATTTTATTTTTAAATACGAATGGCAGTATAAAAAATAAAAAAGTAAGTAAAGTTTGTTGCCCGTACCCAATATTTATCCTCAAGGGAGTACTCATTAAAAAAAGACAAGCTGACAAAATGAATATATTTCTGGGAATAGAAAATCCTCTATAAAAAAAAAATAATATGATAGAACAAAATGAAATATTTAAAAAAGCCCAGATTGTCTTAGCTATATCCCACTCAAGCAACGTAAATGGTAAAAGAAGAATAAATAAACCGTGAGCGTATATACCGTCTTGAGAATAAAGCATTCTATCAGCTGGACCTCTGTCATGTTTTCCATCTAAAACATACTGATAATGATTTATTCCTTCCGAAACTAATTTTGAGGGATAATAATGAAAATCATAACTGAATTTCTGAGACTGGTTAAATGAATGGATGACAGAAATTAAAGCTAAAATTATAACTATAGTAAAAAATAATATCTTAATTTTCTTGTTATTAACTAAGATCATTGAAATATTTAACATTTATTTTTTTTAATATTTGAATAGAAGATTCTATTAATAATTAATAGAAGATCATATTAATAATATAGTCAAATCATAATGATGTTTTTAAAAAAAAATACAAATTTTTATATAATATTATTTGTCTTGATTGGGATTACATTAAGAATACTAGTTTCAAATTTTGGTTACAATCATGACTTTATTATGCACCAGAAGAATATGGAGCTTCTCAAATATGGAGAGAGTTTTTATTCTTATGGAAAATATAATTACACACCATTTTGGGTTAATTTACTGCTGCTTTTGGACACGATTTCATTGCCATTTACTGACTATCAACCAACCTTTAGAGTCAAGTTAGTATTGTTATTAAGCATTATTGATATTTTAATATTTATTTTACTTTATAAAAATTACTCAGTAAAAATTAGTTTGTTATTTTTTTTAAATCCTATTTCAGTTTTTATTACAGGTTTTCATAATCAATTCGACAATATTGCTGTTTTACTAGCCTTTGTAGCTATATTAATTTATGAAAAGTATAAAAATAATTATGAACTGCTTTTCTCTCTAATTATTTTCGGACTTTCCATTTGTGCAAAACATATATTTATTTTTTTTCCAATATGGTTAGCATTTAAGGAAAAGATCTTTCATAAAAAAATTATTATAATTTTAGTGCCAGCTGTTATTTTCTTTTCAAGTTTTATTAATTATCTATCAGTTGATTATCATCATATTGTTGAACATGTTTTTAATTATAAAGCCTCAGGTAATGGACCTTTTTGGAAAATTTTTACTCCAAAAATTATTGACATATACGTTGATAAAAAAATTTTATTTATCACTTCTTTGATTATACTTGGGCTTTTTTTTCAGAAAAAATCGCTACGAAATATTTTTCATTATTACCTTATTTCAATAGTGATACTTTCATCCGGGATGGCTAACCAATTTCTTGCTATTCCTTTGGTAGCTTTATCTGTTTTTTGGAATAAAAAATATTTAATATATACAATAATATGTGTCTTACTTTTTCTTGTTGATGGAGATGCATTTAATATTAAATTTTTGAGAGAAACACTAAATTGGGACTACAGGTTAACTAGAATGATGTATTATCCTATTATTTTAGTACTTTTATTAGGTTTTTTAGAAACAATATACGGAAGAAAAAAATTAAATTTTTTTCTTCTAAAAATTATTAATTTAGCTTTTAATAAAATTAAGACTCAAATAACTTTTAATAAATAAAAAATACTAAACCCAAAAAATTTTATAATGATTTTCTTATATACAATTTAATCAAGTTTTTATTATTACAAAAAAATTAAAGAATTAAAAAAATCAATTTTAGTTTATAAATATTTAAGTCTAATTTTTACTAAATCTCTAAACATTACAAAGGTATCAAAAAAAATATTTAACTTACTATATTTTTTATGACACCATATTACTGGCATTTCCTTGATAAGAATTTTATAACTATTTGCTAATAAAATAATCTCAATATCATGTGTGAAGCCCCTATCTTTTAGTTTTTTAAATAATTTTTTTGCATAATTAGATTTGTATAATTTATATCCACATTGAGTATCATAAAATTTAACATTAAATAAAAAGTAAATAATATTTCTATAAAAAATACCTAAAAAAAATCTAATGAAGGTCTTTTTTACTATAGATTTGGGATGATTTCTTGAGCCGAAAAAAATAAAAAAATTTTTTTTAATAAACAAATTCAAATTCCATTTCCTGAAATGTTTAAGATTAACTGATAAATCAATATCACTTGTGAGAATCCATTTACCATTTGCTTTATTAACGCCTTTCTTTAATGAGTAACCCTTACCAAAATTTCTTGGATTTTTTAAAAGTAAAAATTTTATATTTTTATTAAATTTAAATTGAGAAATAAATTTCTTTAGTACTAGATATGTTCCATCATTACTGCCATCATCTACAAATATTATTTGAAGATAAATAAATTTAGAGTCTTTAATAAACGATTTAATACTTAAAAGACTTTTATTTATTCTTACAATTTCATTATATAAAGGAAAAATAATTGATAGTGAGTTTATTATATTTGCCATACTTTTTTAAAATAAATTAAGTAAATTTTTAATACTTAAATATTTTATTATCTTTATAAGATTTAATTATATTTTTTATTTCTTCTAAAATATTTTTATATTTTTTGATCTTTAAATATTTTTTAATCTTTGCGTTATCTCCGTGTGTATTGAGAACATCAACATCTTGCCGTTTATTTTTAATAATTTTATTATTAATTTTTAAAATTTTTTTTATTTTACTAATTAATAATTTCAATCTAATTGGTTTGTTCGAACATACATTAAAAATTTGATATTTTTCTCTAATTTTTTTTAATATTAAACCTTTTATTATATTTGTTACATCATCAATGTGAGTAAAGTCTCTTTTATGATCACCATGATTATTTAACTGAAATGTTAAATTAGATAGACAAGATTTGAGAAATTTATATATAAACATATCTGGTCTTCCAAAATCTCCATAAATTGTAAAAAACCGTAACCCAATTATTTTCATTTTTGTTAACTCCGCTAAATCTTTTGCGCATTCTTCATTTATTTTTTTTGAGAATGAATAAATATTATTTGGATATAAATGAAAATTTTCTTTATATGGATATTTTTTTTGGTCGCCATAAACCGAACTAGAGGATGCAAAAATAAATTTTTTTACACAATTTAAATTAGATAGTTCCAATACATTAAAAAAACCTTTTAAATTACTCTTAAAATAAGATTGTGGATTAATTAGTGAATGTCGAATCCCAGCTTGTGCAGCCATATGTATCACAATATCGAAATTGTTTTTATTAAAAATTTTTTTTAAAATTTTTTTATTACTAATATCGATTTTTTTAAAATTAAATTTTCGATATTTTTTAAGTTTAAAAATTCTTTTTTTTTTTAATTTTGGTGAATAGTAGTTATTTAAATTATCAATTCCTAATACTTTGCTTTTCTTAAAATCTTTTAAGATTTTTTTTGCTATATGATAACCTATAAATCCAGCACAGCCAGTAATTAATATTTTCATGCTCTGGATTGATATCTTATAAGTTTAAATCTTTTTAGATATCTAATGAAGTGTATAAGCATAACAAAAAAATAGTTTTGTTTATTGTTTAATCTAATTTTCGTATTTTCATTAAGATAGTCTAAATATTTTATTTTATCTGAAATGCCTCCTGGTCTAAAATATCCAATTATCTCGTTTTTTTTTGTTGCAATTCCTTTCATTTTTTTTTTAACTATCATTCTATAAAATAAATCGTAATCAGCAGAATATTTATATTTTGTATTATAAAGTCCTAATTTTTTTTGAGATGTTTTTTTGATAAAAAAGCCTACAGAGTGAGTACTATAAAATCCAAAAGTCCAGTAAATTTTCCATGGAAAAAAACCACTTTGAACTTGATTATATTTTATAACTGACCCAAACACAAAATCAATCTTAGGGTTCATTAAAAAATAATTTTTAATTATTTTTAAGGCTTTTGGATAATAGTAATCATCAGAATTTAAAATTCCAATAATTTCTCCTTTAGCAATCTTAATTCCTTTATTCATAGCATCGTACAATCCTTTGTCATTTTCTGTAATTATCTTAAGCTTTTTTTTATACCTTCTTAAAATTGACTTTGTTTTATCCGATGAATTTCCATCGACAATTATATGTTCAAAAGATTTAAACGTTTGGTTTTGAACGCTTAATATATTTTTTTTAAGATACTTTTGGCTATTTTTTGTTACAGTAATGATTGAGAATTTAGGTTTATTTTCTTTTTTGATATCCATATAATTTTATATAATTGTTTTAGTTTATAATAAAATTTTAAAATTTTTTTATGCAAATTTGTTACTGGAGTCCCTTTTTAACTCATATAGCTACAATTGATGCTGTAAAAAATTCTGCAATTTCTATAAAAAAATATTTAATTGGAGAAGAAAAGCTTGACATAAAAATTCTAAATAGCTGTGGGGAGTGGAATTTTTTCAAGAATAATGATGAAAATATTGATATTTACGATATTCAAAAAATTAATATTCACAAAATATTACCAAAAAAAGGATTTATTCTTAGCAGATTCAGTTTTTTTATTATTTTATTATTTAATATATTTCCTCTTTTAAGGTTTATTAAAAAAGAAAAACCAGATTTTATAATAATACATCTATTAACCATTTTGCCTTTAATTTTAAGTCCATACATTTCAAAAAAAACTAAAATAATCCTAAGAATTTCAGGTTTGCCTAAAATACATTTTTTAAGAAAATTTTTTTGGAAATTTTTTTCAAAATATGTTTTTTTAATTACCACCCCAACAAATTTAACTAAACAATTATTAATCAATCATAATGTTTTTAATTCAACTAAAATTAAACTTCTTAGGGATCCAATAATAGACTGCAAAAAAATAAATTATTTAAAAAAGAAAAATATAACAATTATACCTACAAACGAAAATTTTTATTTATCTATTGGTAGATTAACTGGACAAAAAAATTTTGAATTTCTCATAAATACTTTTGCAAAAAATTATAAACTTTTTAATATAAAAAAACTTATTATCATCGGGGATGGAGAGGAATTTAATAATTTAAAAAAAAATATATATAAAAACAGAGCTGAAAATAATATTTTTCTCATTGGATTTAAAAAAAATGTCTACAATTATATCAACAAATCTTCAGCATTAATTTCAACTGCATTATATGAGGACCCTGGATTTGCCTTAATAGAAGCTTGTTTTATGAAAAAAAAAATTATTACATCATTAGTGAATAATGGTCCGAAGGAAATGAAGGAAAATTATGATATGTGCTATTTTTTTCAAAGTAACAATGAAAATGATTTAATAAAAAAAATAATCTTATCTGAAAATGATAACAATACTAAAAACAAAATTAAAAATGCTTTTTATTATTCAAAAAACTTTACATTATTTAATCATTATAAAACTTTAATTAGTTTTATTAAGTAAACTGTCTAGTAAATAATTAAATTTATTTATATTCAGGCAATCTAAAAATTTTTTTAAATTTTTTCGGCATTTTTTTTCTTTTAAATAAAATATTTCAGGATTTCGAAAAAAATTATTTAATAATTTAGATAATTTCTTATGGTCACCGACTTCAAATAAAGTACCAAATTTTCCATTTCCTAAAATTTCTCTAGAACCACTTTTAAATTTTGATGAAATAATTGGCATACAAAAACTTGCAGCTTCAACCATTACTGTGGGTAAGCCTTCGTATAAAGATGTAAAAACAAAGATGTCATTAGATGAATAGAAATAACGAAGATTATTATTTTTTTTATGAATTTTACAATTAATATTATTTTGAATTATATAATCTAAAATTTCATTTTTTTTAGAACCATAGCCAACAAGGTTTAATTTTATACAGTATTTAAATTTAGATCCGTTGATACCTTTTAATAGAGTTAAATGATCTTTTTGAGTTTCAAATCTTGAGATATTTAAAATTTTTATTTGTTTATTTAATTTTTTTTTTTTAATTAATGATATTTTTTTAAAACAAGGATTCAAAATTATTTCAACTTTTTTATTAATAAAAGACGATAAATCTCTACCCAATTCTTTTGAATTTGCAGCTACTATATCCGCTTTGTTGTATAATTTTTTAACTAAAAATTTGATAATTTTCTTCTTTAAAAATTCAATAATATTTTCACTAAAATCTAATTCAATAGGATGATTTATTTCATACAAAAAAGTTTTTAAATTTTTTATTTCACTCAAAAAAAATATTGTAAAAACATTTACAAAATACTGCATAGAAAAAAATATTTTTTCACTGTTTAAATTATCTTTTAAAATAATTTTTTTTATTTTGAAAAAACTTAAAAATACAGAACTTGACTTTATTACAATATATTTTATTTTTTTATTACAGTATTTAACTGGTTTTAAACTAAAATATGTTAAATCATATTTCTTAAAATTTAAGGAATTAATAAACTTCAAAATAGTTGAATCAGCTCCGCCAACTGCAGGATAAGGGTTAAATAAATATAAACTAACTCTCATTTTAAGGATTTAAATAATTTACTAATATTTTTTTAAATCTTTACTTGAAAAATAAGGATTTACTAATTAAATATTTTTATTCAACAAAAAAGGTTTATTATTTATCTAATCTTTTAATTCAACTTCATTTTTATTATATATCTTAAAATAAATTAAATTTATTTTTTCAGTTTGTAATTTAAAGTTGATAAAAAATAATGAACAAAATATTAGTTTTTACTGGAACGTACAACGAGTCAGATAATATTTCAAAATTTATTTCTCAGGTTTTTGAAACTTCAAAAATAATCGATCTATTAATAGTTGATGACAATAGTCCGGATAAAACATTTGAAATTATTAAATTACATCCTTTAATAAACAAAAAAATTTTTTTAAAAGTAAGAAAAAAAAAATTAGGTCTCGATACCGCACATAAATTTGCATATAATTATGCAAAAAAAAGAAAGTATAATAAACTAATAACAATGGACTCTGATTTATCTCATGATCCAAAAGAAATACCGAAATTTATCCATCTTTTAGATCGATATGCTTTTGTACAGGGTTCAAGATATATTAAAGGAGGAAAAAATAACTTACCAAATTTTAGATACTTATTAAGCTTCTTTGGAAACAAATTAATTAAAATAGTTTTAAAATCACGATTAAATGAACATACTAATTCATATAGAGGTTTTAATTTAGATAAACTCAAAAATTTTAATTTAAATGATGTAAAAGCAGGTGGATATAGTTTTTTTATGGGTACCACCTATAATTTAAAATTAAAAAACTTTAGTATGACTGAAATACCAATAATATTTAATGATAGAAAACATGGGAAATCCAAAATTCCAAAAATTGAAATACTTAGAACTTTATTTAATTTGATCAAAATTTTAATAAAAAGATTAATATAGTAATCTAAAATAACTCATTTTTTAATAGTTTTGGAATAAAATCTTGTATTTTATGATCTGCTTTCCAACGTAAATCTCTAAAAATTTTATTTGTATTGCAAAAAACTTTTTTAACTTCCTTATTTCTTTTGTATTTAATAAAGTTTTTGACATAGAATTTCTTATTTATATTACAAATTGAAAAAATTTTTTTTATAATAGAATCTAAAGAAATAGATAATCCGGTAGCAACGATGAAATCATCCCTTTTTTTAGAATTATTTATTTTATACATGGCTTTAACAAAATCGGGAGCAAATCCCCAATCACGAAAAATATTTGTATTTCCCATAAAAAGTTTTTTTTTATAGTCAAAATTTAGTGAATAATTAATAATTTTTTTTATAGCAAAGTTATCTGGTCTTAAAATAGACTCATGATTAGAAACTATTCCGTTTGAACACCTTACATTAAAAAAATCCCTAAAATATTTTACATACCAATGAGCTGAAGCTTTTGCTCTTGCATAAGGACTGATAGGGTTAAAAAGAGTTTTTTCATTACATGTTACTTTTGAGTTTCCAAAACAATCAGTTGAAGATGAATTATATATTTTAGTTGATAATTTATTTTTTCTACAAACTTCTAATATATTTAAAACTGGAATAATATTACTTTCATAAGCTTCAATAGGTTTTTCTAAAGATATACCCACAGAAGATAGGCCGGACAGTATAAAAATGTGAGATGGTTTTAGTCGTAAAATTTTTTTTTCTATATATTTAAAGTTTGTTTGATCAAATTTAAGTACATTTATTTTTTTTAAAATTTTTAATTTAATTAAATTTTTTAAATTATTCTTTTTTAAAGATCTTGTAAAACCGTGAACAGTAAAATTTTTTTTTAATAGATAATCGGATAAGTATGAGCCATCTTGACCAGTTACGCCCAATACAAAAGCTTTTTTTTTCATTATTGATAATTAATTTTAGTTAAATTAGAAATAAATTATGTGTGGGTTCTATTCATAAACTATTTTTATGAAAAGTTTTAATTTTTCGTTATATCTTTAGTATTAATTATGTAAAAATAAATCAATGATAAAAAATAGAGTCATTCCATTCATCATATTTTTAAGTTTTTTTTTTTCCTGCTTATTATCAATAAATAATATTTATAAATACGATAAGAATATTAAAAATATTGATAACAATACCTATTATCATCAAATGATTAAATTCGACACTTTAAGATTTATGAGTGGAGGAGATAAAATTAAAGATCAGTTGAAAAATGGGATCGGTTTTTTTGCAACTGGCGATGAAAACTTTACAAAATACCTTCCTTCAAGGATCGCTGCTGCATATTATTATTTTTTTAATTTAGATTTGTTTTCTGACTCTGAAAAAAAAATTATAAAAACTGGAATTCATGTTCCTTTTTTGGTAATTCAATCTTTTTTTTATTATTTATCATTATTAATATTATATTATTCAATTAAAAATAAATTCAACTTTCGTATTTGTTTACTAATTATTATCTTCTTGTCATTAGAACCTACGATTTTCCAATATCATTCTACTTTCTGGAGTGAGACTTATTTTTTTTCATTACAAATTATTTTATTATCCTTGATTATAAATAATGAAAAAACTTTATCTTTGTTTTTAGTGGGTCTCATTACTAGTTTTTTGGCACTACAAAAAGAATTGGCATATTTTTATATAATAATAATAATTATTTATTACATAACTTTTTCAAAAAGAAGAATCAAAGCTCTTTCATTGATATTTTTATCTTTTTTATTAATTCAATTAATTGTCGGATTTAATAATTATGAGAGATCAGGTAAATTTTATATCTTACCCGCAACTACAAAATTTGATCTACATTTAATACTTGTTAAAAATGTAGTGACTAAAAAAGAGAATATTACAGAAAAAGAATTTTTTATTAATGAAGGAATTGTTGCATTAGACTTTTTAAAAAAAAGTTCAATTAACTATAAAATACAAAACAAATCAAAAAGTCCGGACTTATGGGAATATAGAGAGGGTATTTTGAATGAAAAAGATAGAGTAATTTTTGATGAATTTATTTTAGAAAGATCGAGATATTTTTTTTTCAGATACCCTATAAATTTTCTAACCCACGCCGCTATTAAATCAATTCATATGTTGTTATTAAATCCATTTCATATCTATTCTGATCATAAATATGCATCTGGAGAAATTTATTATGGTTCAAAAGAGCACAAAGACTTAATTCCTTTTAGAATTATATATTCAATAATTATATACATAATAATTTTGATAGGATTAATAAAGTCATTTAACAAAAAATATTTTAAAATTAACTTATATCTTTTTTTATCTATTTTTTATTTTTATTTCACAATTTCATGGCATGGTAACACAAGATATATTTTACCAAGTTTTATTTATCTTTCGTTTTTTTTCGGTTTTGGTTTGGATAAGATTATACACTATTGCAAAAATACAAAAAAAATAATTAAATAATTGATAAATATTGAAAAATTACCGTATAACATTACTAGACATAATTTTGTTTCAGGAATTTATTTTAATTTAATTTTAAAAAAAATAATAGGCTTAATTGTAGAAAATAAATTTATAAAAATATTAGATTTTGGATGTGGGTTTGGGTATTTAAAAAAAAAATTGAAAAAATATAATAATGTAACCGTCATCAACTATGACATTATTTTAGAACTTACAGAGGTAAAAACTTTTAAAAATTTACAATTTGATTGTTTAGTAGCAAACCAAGTATTTTATTTATTTGAAAAAAAGATTTTAAATAATTTGCTTGTTTATTTAAAAACTAAATTACCAGGCTTAAAATTAATTGTAGTAATTAGTCGGCAATCTATTTTAAACAATATTGGAAAGTTTATTTTGAATGAAAAAAATGCTCATAAAGGTTCAAAATTAAGTCCTAGCATTGAGTTAAAAATTTTAAAGCAACATTGCTTAATTTTAAAAAAAATAAATATTTTTTTTTTAAGTGATATATATTTATTAAGTTTTAATAAAAAAAAATGAGAATATTAATTATAGGTAATTCAGATATTTTTAAAAAAAAAATTTATTTTGCTTTAAAGAAATTTAAAAAAATAAAAATTGAGTTAGCAAGTAGAAGAAAGATTTCAAAACAAATTAAAATTAATAAAAAATATAGCTCATATAATAAAGCTATAAATACTACAAAAGCTAAAATTGTTTACATTAGCTTAATTAATTCAATGCATTTTAAATGGGCATTAAAATCGTTAAATAGCAATAAACATGTCATCGTCGACAAACCTTTAACTAAAGATTTTAAAGATACAAAAAAACTATTAAATCTTGCTAGAAAAAAAAACCTTTTATTAACGGAATCCATTGTTTTCCATTATCACAATCAATTTAAGAATATTATTTCAAAAATTAATTTAAGAAAAAAAACAATAATCAGCGCTAAATTTCATATACCTAAATTAGAAAAAAAAAATTATAGAAATTTTCTTAAATATGACGGCGGCTGCTTTCAGGACATGTCTCCTTACGCCTCGTATTTAATCTATATTTTTTTTAAAAATAAAAATTATTTACTAAATAAACAACATATTAAGAATAAAAATGGCTTAATTAATAGTTTTGCTATATCGGTCAAATACAAAAATATTTCCTTAAATGCATCATTTAGTTTTAATTCGACTTATAAAAATGAATTAAAAATTTTTAATATTAGCAAAAAATATTCTATTAACTACGTATTTTCTCCTCCTATAAACAAACCGTTAACCGTAGAAATATTTGATTATATTAGAAGAAAAAAATATAAAGTTAATTTTATCAAACAAAATATTTTTCATGCATACTTTAAAGAAATATTTAAGATAATAAGAGTTAAAAAGTATGCCAACTTTTATAATGAAATTGAAGACATCGCAAAAATTAAAGAAAAAATCTCTTAACATAAATGTTTGGAATTATTTAGACGATTATTCTAAAAATAAAAAAAATATTTTAAATATAGTTAATAAAGTTTTTAAATCTGGAAATTTAATACTTTCAAATGAAGTGAGAAATTTTGAAAATAACTTTTCTAAAACTATCGGAAATTTATATGGCATTGGTGTTAATAGCGGAACAGATGCATTGCAAATAGCGTTGATGGCAATTGGTATAAAAAAAAACGACGAAGTAATAACGGTCTCAAATACTGCAGTGCCTACTGTTTCTGCAATTGTCTCTTGCAATGCTAAACCTGTTTTTGTGGATATAAATGAAAAAGATTTTTTAATTAATACTAATTTAATCGAAGAAAAGATCAGTAAAAAAACTAAAGCAATAATTCCTGTAAATTTATATGGTCAATCTGCTAATTTTAAAGAAATTATAAAAATTTCAAAGAAATATAAAATTAAAATAATCGAGGATTGTGCGCAATCATCTGGAGCATTTTATAAGGGATTGCCAAGTGGTTCATTTGGCCATCTATCTGCCTTTTCATTTTACCCTACAAAAAATCTAGGTGCCTATGGTGATGGAGGCATGATAGTTACCAAAAATAAAATTTTATATGAAAAATGTATAAAATTAAGAAAATATGGTATGTCAAAGCTATATTATTCTGATATTCATGGAATAAATTCCAGATTAGATGAAGTACAAGCAGCAATCCTAAATTATCAATTAACTAAATTAAAAAAAAACATAATTAAAAGAAGACAGATTGCTAAAATATATAATGAAAATATTAAAAATAAAGATCTAATTCTGCCAATAGAAAATTTAGATAATTATCATTCTTATTATGTATATGTTGTGAGGCATCCTCAAAGAGAGAAAATTATGAAATATTTACAAAATAATAAAATTTTTTGCAATATATCATATCCATTTCCTATTCATTTAATGAAAGCATACAAAAGTTTTAATAAAAAAAAAAATAATTTAAAAATTACAGAAAAACTTTCTAAAGAAATTTTTTCTTTGCCCATGTATCCAGAATTAAGTATGGAAAAAGTTAATAAGGTAATTGATACTATAAATAAATTTTAACATGAACTTCAAAAAAAACATAAAAAAATTAATTAAGTTTAAAAATGAAATGCAAAAATATACCCATATTGAAAAAACCAGCATTAAACCCATTGTGAATTGGAAAAATAAATTACAGAAAAAAATGAAGACTACTTCTAAAATTATAAATCTAAATGAATGTAAAACTTGGTATTTTGATAAAAATATGAACCTGCATCATCAAAGTGGTCAATTTTTTAAAATTAAGGGAGTTAAAACAGAAGGCGCAACAGGAAGAGAAGTTCAGTCCTGGACCCAGCCTATATTGACACAAAAACATGGTGGCGTGCTTGCCTTTATTTCAAGGCAAACAAAGAAATTTGGTACCGAATTTTTATTAGATGCAAAAATAGAACCAGGAGACGACTCACGTTTAAAAATTTCACCCTCTTTTCAAGCAACTCAATCTAATATGAATAGAGCCCATGGAGGAAAAAGACCAAAATTTTATGATATTGTAATGAAACTTAAAGGAGCGGAACTAATATACTATACAGTCCACAATGAAGAAGGAGCTAGATTTTGGAAAAAAAGCAACTGGAATGTAATAGTAAAATTGAAAAATCCTTATGACAAAAGAATTAAAGGAGATAATTATATGTGGGCTAGTCTTAGGCAAATTAAAAAACTTGCATTAGTGAATCGTTGTGTAAATCCATTTGTGAAAACTATACTTTTTATTCTATAAAATTTATAAAAAAAACATATTAACTATCTTTTTTTTTTAAAAAACTGATATTATATTGATTTTCTTTATTAACATTTTTTAATATTTTTCCTACATACTCTCCGATTAATCCTAAAAATAATAATTGTAATCCAGAAAAAAAGAAGATTGCAGTTAATATTGTAGAATAACCTTGTGGGATACTGGGATTCATAATCTTTTCAACAAATATTCCAATAACAGAAAAAATACTAAGAATAATAATTATCATACCAACTACTGAAAACAAATGGATAGGAATGGTTGAAAAGTTGATTGTTAAATTGCTGTAATGTTTTATTAATTTATAAAAATTATATCCTGATTTACCGAAAATTCTTTTATCATGTCTAACTTCATAAGATCCAATATTTTGCGTTATTGATAAAATTAGACCATCTATAAAAGGGAAAGGACCAGTATATTTAACAATCTCATTAACTATATTTCTTTTTATTAATTTAAAACTGCTAAAATAAATACTACTAGGTTTCTTTAATAAAAATTCCGCACTAACATTTGCTATTTTACTAATTAGGTTTCTAAACCAAGAGTCTTGTTTTATTAAATATTTTGTATACACAACATCGTAATTATTTTTTAATGAATATTCTAAAAGATTTATAGCTTCACTTGGAGGATTCTGAAAATCATCATCCATGATTATCACTAAATCTCCTTCACTATATTTAAGACCTGCCATTAAAGCGCTGTGCTCTCCAAAATTTTTTGAAAATTTTAAATACGTAATCTTATCTGAATATTTTTTTAATAAACTTATACATCGTTCATGAGTATCATCTGGACTGAAATCATTAACTATAACAATTTCAATTTTAAAATTTATAAAAGCTAACATTAACTCTTCAACAAGTTTGGTTAATGTTTTTGAGCCTTTATAAGTTGGGATAATTATTGATATAAGATTTACTTCATTATTCATAAAATCTCTAGTTAATTAAGAAGTTGTAAAGAGTCGAGACTTTATTTTTTTATACTCTAAAACAAAGATATTTTTGATTAGCTATTAAAAAAAAATCAAATTTATTTATTTGCTATCATACTTTTAATCTTTAAATTCTTATATAAATTAAAAGTTTGTACTGCACACTTTTTCCATGTAAATTTTAAACATCTCTTGTATCCATTTTTTACAACTAATTTATACTTTTTTTTATTTTGAACTAAAACTTCTATTTTTTTTAAAAGATCAATTTTAGAATTGGGATTAAAATATAGTGGGGCATCACCTCCAATTTCTTTAAGTGAACCCGCATCACTACTAATCACTGGACAACCTAATTCCATTGATTCTAAAAGAGTAATACCAAATCCTTCATATTTAGAAGTAACAACATGAGCAAATGCATTTTGATATAAAAATTTCAATTGAGAATCTTCGCCTTGAATATTTATAAATTTATTTTGATTTTTAAATAATACAATTTCATTTAAAGAAAAATTTCCACCTCCAAAACAAACCAACGTAAAATTATTAAGCAAATTAGATTGATTAAAGACATCTACAATAATTTTAAAATTTTTATAGTTATTTCTATTTCCCACATAAAGTATAAATAATTTTTTTTTTAATATAATATTAGGTTTTGATGGTTTAATTTTTTTTATATGGTTTCCAGCACAGTAAATAACAGATGTTTTTTTCTTAGGTATTTTATAATAGTTTATAAAATCTTTTTGGGTATTTTTTGATATACAAATATAATGATCAAATAAATTCAAATATTTTTTTTTTAAAAGTTGATTTTTTTGATAATATTTTTTAAATTTTTCATGTATTAAATCAAATATAGTTAAAACTTTAATTTTGTCTTTGAAACTATTAAAATTTTTATAATCGTTAAAATATGTCTCATGAATAATATCTGGATCATATTTTTTGTAGAAAAAATTAGAAATAATATTATTTATATTTTTAATTAATGAATTAATAGGAAACCTAAGAATATATATAGATATTTTATTTTTATTAAAATTTTTCAAATAAATATTTTTGCTAAGAGGAGCAATAATTCTAAAATTTTTTTTTAACAAAGCTAATTCATTTACTAAATTAATAAAATATCTTGAAACGCCACCTTTTTTTTGTTGAAAAAATATTGTATTAGTGAATAAAATTTTCATTATATGATCGTTATTTTACTTTTAATAAAAAATTTATATTTTAAACATTAAATCAAACTATATAAAAATCATAAATAATGTTTAATACTAATTCTAATATACAATATAAAAAATTACCCTTCCCTCATATAATTATAGAAAATTTTTTTACTGATGATTTTTACTTTGAATTAGAAAAAAATTTTCCAAAGTCAGATAAGTTTTTAGAAAATGAGAATAAAGTTGGTAGAATGCATGGTGATACTACTTTTGGCGACACTCTCTATAATAATTTATTAAATAATTCAAAAGCATATAATAGCCTGCATAATTGGGTTTATAGTGATAATTTTATAAAATTATTTATTAATTTTTTTGAAAATGAGTTTCAATATCAAGATGACTTATTGTACAACCCAAAAGAATTTGATCTTGTTTCTAAACCTGTTGAGATTGGCAGTGTCTTTAACAATTATAATTTTGAAAAAGATAAAATTAAACCATATCTCTATTCAAGACTAGATATTGGCTTTGGAGGCAAAAACTACGGAGTCGATACTGGCGGCAGAGGACCTCATATCGATAATCCTCAAAGAATTATTTCAATTTTATTCTATGTTGGTGGTTTTAAAAAAATTACTGGTGGGCAACATCGACTATATAAAATATCAACTAAAAAAAATGAACTAGAAGTTTGCAAAATATATGAACCTAAAAGGAACTCATTAATAGCATCTTTACAAAATAACTTTGCATTCCATGATGTTAATCCGATTACCGATATCGATGGCCAGAGAAATGCTTTTTATTTAGCCATTTCTTCTTCTAAAAGAATATGGAAACCATCTGTTAGAAATTATATAAACAAAAAATTTAATAAAAATAGAGTTGAAAGTAGTCTTTTAAATAAATTACTTAATATTTTTTCTTAAATATTCTTTAGAGGTCTCAATCCAATCTAACAAATTAGATTCAAAAATCTTATAATTGATTTTTGTATCATCTAAATTTTCCATAGTTCTGGAAAATAGCTTAAATTTTTTGATAAAAAAAGAAAGTTTGTTTATTCTATAGGGATCCTGAGAGAACCAAAAATCTTTTTTACTTTTAAATGGAAGTATAACTCCATGAAACATGGAGGTAAAAACTATTTTTGAATTTTGTATTAAATAAATAAACTCATTAGGGTTAGCATGCAATATGTTGATATCAGACCAAAAATTATAATAACTAACTGAAATAATTTTTAAATTTTTATTAGATGCGTATTTTTTAATATTTTTGATTTCTTTATTTGAAAAATATCTTCCGTACACTAAAACATATCCTATATTTTGAGAAAAATTTAATTTAATTTTTTTAGTAGGAATGTCTATTAATAAAGATGGATCACAAACTAAAGTTGGTTTTTTTCCAGTTGATTTCTTAACAAATTCAAATGTGTTATTGTCTCTAACAGAAATATTTTTAAAAGTTTTTAAATTTTTAATAATATTATCACTCACTTTTGCAAAATTTTTTGCATTACCAATGCTAACAGCGTAGGCGACTTTATCTTTTTTATTATTCGATCCAAAAAAATGTGGTTCAGCTTTAAAAATGGGACTTTGAAAATTCCAAATTTCATCGCTACCATAAATATAAATATCTTCATCGAAAGAAATGTTAGTAAATGATGGTATTGGAAAGTCTTGAGAATTTTTCCAATCTATTAATCTTCTATTTTTCTTTATAGCCTTAAAATATTTAATAGGATTAAAGGTCTTAAGTTGACTATTTAATTCTCTTAATACCAATTGCTTGGGTTGATAATTATTAAATGTTACTTTATTATTATGACTTAATTTTTCTAAAAATTTTTTAATACAAAAAGATTGAATTAAAGCTCCTAAATTTTTACTCCAATAAAAAGTAATTATACCAATATTCATTATTTTATATTTTTCACTAATACGTTTTCTAATTTTATTTTACCTTTAATTTTTTTTTCTAACTTTTCTATTAACTCAAAAGCCTGGAAGCTTTGATCGCATTTTGTTTTATTAACAAGGCAATTAATAGTTCTATCTGAAAAAGAAAATTTATCGTTTTTTATACCAAAATTTATAGAATAAATTTTAACTAAAAATTTTCTAAATAAGAGTAATTTATTATGAATTCTGCATAAATAAAAAAACTTGGTTACGAAAAGATTAAATAAATATAAAAAAAAAAAAGAAAAAGAGATTTTGCTTAAATCGTAATATAAATTTTTTGTCGCATATAGACTACCCAAATTTGGTAATCTGTTTTCTTGAAATACCTCTCTATGTCTTCTTACTTCATTTACTCTTTCGTTAATTTTATCTAAATTCATTTTCCTATCTAATGGAAAAATAAATTTTATTTCGAATATCAAAAAATTTTTTTTTTCTTGAAATATTGAATATCTCCAACCAAAAGAAATTTGTTTTTTAGATAAAATTAAAATATTACAATTTTTATCAATATATTTAACTTCATCAATGTAATCGGATATACATGATCCATAAGATGAAGCATTCGTAATTATTGCTGCACCAATTGTTCCAGGTATCCCTATAAGACCTTCTTGACCAGAGATGTTAAATTTTGATTGAATTAAACTTACATATTTAAAGATTGACATTCCTGCGCTTACATTTAAATGCAAAAAATTGTTTTTGATTTCATATATAAAATTATTTTTAATTTTCTTTAAGCTTATGAAGGGAGTATAGATTTCTCCATCCCTAAACAATGTATTGCTTAAGTTTCCAACTGGATAAAATGAAATTTTGTTTTTTCTAAAATAAATTAAAACTTTTATTATATCTTTTAAATTTTCTGGCTCTATTAGAAGTTTGACTAAACCACCACATCGCATCCAAGATTTTTTTTTCAAATCATAATTTTGCCTATACGAAATAAAAATTTTATTTAACCATAAAATTATCTCTTCATTATGCAAATTTTTTTTTATGTCCAATTTAATTGATTCTTATCTTATGCATTTTTTTAAAAGCTAATCTTAACTCGAAGTTTTCTTCGTTAAAATGGTATTCTGTAGAAAAATCATTTATGAATTTATCATTCACCAAATCATTTCTTACAAAAAAAGCATTTGCTCCAGTAATGTTACAACAAACTAATTTATAATTATTTTCTAATATTTTATTGAATGATTTAAGTGAAGCTCCATAATAATCTGACCCATCCCATGATAATTCCTCTTTGTATTCTGCTACCCACTCAATACTCGGTCCATACTTGGCATTATATTCCAAAACTATTAATCTAGGCCTTATACAATTTATTTCCTTGAGTGTATGATATGTATTAGTGCCAATATCGATTGATAACAAATCAATTTCATCACCATCTAGAAAATATTTTTTTATTAACTGATTCACGTTCTTCGGGTTCACATTTTGAATTTCTAAATTTAAATTTTTCTCTAAAAAACTTTCGAAAGTTGATAAAATTTTATTTTTATAATCTTTATTTCCTTCAATCCACAGACCTTTCCAATTTTGTAATAATAAATATGTTGTATTGCATTCTATTCCCGTTTCGACTCCAATTTCTATAAAATTTTTAGTTTGAGTACCGATTCTTTTAAATATTTCTTCGATAATTCCATCCTCGTCTTGTTGGGAAAATACCTTAAACCCATATAAGACAATATTTTTCTTATCTGAAAATTTTTTATTTTTATATAATTCTTGTAATATTATTTTGCTTAACATTACTTGAATTTTTATTAATCCAAAATATTTAGAAAATATATATAGTAATTTTCTAACTATTTCTTTAAATTTTTTCCTCACTTCATTTTTTTTCTTTTTTTAAAATAATCTTGCCATTTTTTATTTGGAAAATTTTATTACAATAACTAAGTACTTTGGGTCTGTGTGTAGAGAATATGACAATTTTATCTTTCATTATTGAAAGAATTTCATTTAAAACATTTACTTCAGTTTTTTTATCAAGTGAACTTGTCACCTCATCAAGAATTAGTATGGAAGGATTTTTATAAATAGCTCTTGCTATTCCAATTCTTTGAATTTGTCCACCAGACAGTCTTGAACCGCTCTCTCCTACCACTGTATTTAACTTATTAGGTAGACTATTAATAAAATTCATCAATTCTAAACTTGTTAAAATGCTTGAAATTTTATTAATGTTTATATTTTTAATATTATTATTAAATACGATATTCGCTAAAATAGTATCATCGGATAGATAAACATTTTGTGAAACATATCCAATTTGCTGAAGAGTCTCTTCATTTTGAATTAATTTTTGATTAACGAATATCTCTCCATTGTCAGGTTTGATTAAACCGCTAATTAAATTTAATAATGTTGTTTTTCCACTTCCAGTTCTACCGCAAATGGCAACCTTATCGCCAGAAACTAGATTAAAATTAATTTTTTTTAATATAGGAAAAATTTTATCTTTTGAACAATAAGAGTAATCAACATTTTTAAATGACAAAGAATTAATTTTATTAGAATAAATCTTAATTGCTAAAGGATAAGAACTCTTATTAAAACTTTTCAGTTCCTTATAAAGGACATCTACCGATGCATAATTATATTTTAACCCCTGAAAAGATCTAGTAATATTAATTATAGATGGTATTAATTTAATAGATACAAAAACAAAAACACCAGATAAAATAATTAAATCATTTGTTTTCATTTTCAAAATAAGAAAAAGAAAAATAAAAAAAGTAAAAAAAATTAATACACTTAAGAATTCAATTAAAGGCGCTCCTATACTAATTAAAATATCTTTATTGAAATTTGCTTTAGCATGAAATCCTATGTGATTAATTATCTGTTTAAAAAATATTTTTTTTTTTTGATATATGATAATTTCTTTAATATTTCCTAGAGCTTCGTTAAGACTTTTTACCATTTGACTTGCATGATATTGTCTTACTTCGCCCCATTTTCTTAATTTTTTTACATTTATTTTCAGTATTAAAATTCCCATGAATATAAATAAAGCGATTATATAAATTGTATTAATATTAAAGATCAGTAAAAAAATAATTAAACTTGATATAATTATTAGTTGAGCAAAAATATCTATTAAATTTCCAACTACTCCCAGAGAAAAAATACTTGTTTCAGAACTAATATTTCTTACAAGTTTTGAAGAATTATTTTCTAAAAAAAATAAATAATTTTTAGATAAATAATTTTTTAATATCTTATTTGATAAATTTACATATAAAAAATTGCAAAATTTAATTTTGTAATTGTTAAAAAAATAAATAAAAAGTGTTTTTAAAAAGTATGCTGTAATAAAAAGGATAAAAAATAAAGAAACTAAATAATTTATATCAACATGATTTAAAGATGGAACATAATATCTAATTTTTATGTTTATTATTTCGTTATTCGTCAATAGAGATATTATTGGGATTAACAAACTTATACCCAGTAATTCAAAGAAAGATCTCGATACGGTCAGAAACGATATAAACATAACTCTATTCATGTTAGATTTTCCTAAAATATAAAATGTTTTTTTTAGGTATTCTTTGTTGAGGTTTTTCATTTTGATTAATTTTTATCTATAAAATTTACAGGATAGATATTAATAAATCCCATTTAAAAATTAAAAACCTTTTTTTTTAAAAATTTGTAATTTTTTTTGAAGTTTTTCATATTGCTGAAAGTTAATTGAGGAATTTTGAATATTTTTTAATAATTTAATAAATTTCTTGAATTGAGTAACATTTCTAAATCCAAAAATTATTTTACATGCAAAAGAATCATTCAGGACATATCTAGTCGCTAAAGAAAAAATATTTTGTTTGTAAAATTCAGTCAAAAATTTTATTTGCAAAAGAATGTTTTTTTTTCTTGTTTCAGTTAACCATTTTGATCTAATGTCTGTTTTTAAAAATTTTTTCTTCTTCAACTGATTACAAAGCATACCTGACGCAAAGGGGCTCCTTGCGTAAATGATTTTTTTATTGAATAGCTTGTTTAGTTTGTTTTCAAAAAACAAAATATTATGATCCAATTGGATAATTGGAAATCTTTTTATAACATTTTTTGAATACCTAC
>Ga0194133_10001708_pt1 | contig 36889 bp, 42 predicted proteins | sample TA2KigOf40mmetaG_FD_155448 | JGI IMG/M metagenome (GOLD analysis project Ga0194133, IMG submission 155448) | Freshwater microbial communities from Lake Tanganyika, Tanzania - TA2015055 Kigoma Offshore 40m | ecosystem: Environmental > Aquatic > Freshwater > Lake | place: Tanzania: Lake...
GTTGGCCACTACCAACTCAGCGTTCGATAAACCCTGGGTGACTATGTTGCTAATTCTACCGTATTGGTCAACGGTAATGACAGGTACGGCTACCTGGGGATAACCATTACCATATGTACCTGCTCCGACCCCAGTGACACCCAACGAAATTGTTGGTGTCATTCCCTCGCCCTGGTTATTAGTAACTACAATACCAGCGCCTTGGTATACATTCTCTACGTACTCCCCTGTGGTGTTGTCCCCGAGGGTGATTACTTTGGCTTGAAAGGTGTTGGTGTTGGCATTGTAAATCAATACATAACCATCGGCAAGGGAAAGGGCTTCAACGTCTTTTAAAGAACGTAAAAGCGTATCACTTGCTATAGAATTTTTAACAACAATAGAAGCTGCGTTCTGCGACCCTTGAGTCACAGAAATAGTTGTACCTTTTTTACCTTTTACGGTTACAGCCATTTATCTGGTGACCTCAGGCAGAACTGTTATGATTCCTTCGATAACTCTTAAAGTTTGCGAAGCATTGGATACTTCTAAATCATAAACGTAGCGCCCAGGTCTCAAATTTGCTGTAGAAGCAGCTGAAAGAGATATGATTATTTCCCCATTAGCGGGGCTTGTAATATTTGCATTAAGCGTGGTTGCATTGGAAGAGTAGTACGAACGGCGCATTTTTGATGCTGCGGTATATGTTGTGAGATCATTGGGATTACCGTCGTCATCATTGAAGTTTATTGTAACCGTGAATGTAGCGCCCTGCTCTATAAGTAGATTGGAAGTTACGGCCATAGTGATTCCCTTATTCGATTGTATTATTTATAATAAAGGGAAAGTAACGAAAAAGGGCCCGAAGGCCCTTTTCTAAGAAAAATTATTTTTTAATTAAGATCAACCCAGGCATTACCGTCGTAGCCTTGAAATTTAGTGTTAGAAAGTACTAACATTCCAGCTAACGGTACTGTAATTGTAGCATTTCTTGCTGCATCGCTTTCAAATACAGAAATTTTTATAGTACCAGGTTTAATTTCATTAATAGCCGAGACTACATTACTTTTAATTGTAGTCTGAAGATTAGATAAAATACCTACATTAGAATTTACAATACTAGAGGCTGTATTAGCAGCAAGATTGGTTACCCCGGCTAATGTTTCCGGTCTTCTTCCTAGATATCCCATTTTTTACCTGATAGTTTGTTAGTTATTGAAATTCCATCCATCCTGTCATTATATATTTAGCGCCTGAGAGCGGGGGATTACCGCGGTGGGCCCAAGGAAAGTTAGGAGGAAATATAATTATTCGACCTTTTTTAGGGGGATATCTTTTACTTAAATATATAAATTCTGTCTCTCCCCCCTCTTCTACCTCATTTAAATAAACAATATAAACCCCTACTCTTCTCGAATAAGGAACATCTCCATCTTCACAATGCCAAACATGATACCCTTCCCCGGGTAAAGTCTTCTGAACTTTATACGAATAGATAGTATGCTTGGCATACTGGGCTAGTACGTCGAATTTTTTAAGATAAATTGGATAACATACATCCCAGAACGCTTTATTAAATTCACTAATAACCGGGGTTAAATTTTCATATGTAAAGTTTATTTCTTCAGAGGTTCTAGGATTAAGGACGGTGGAATTATCACTTTTTACTGAGGAAGCAGCTTCATTTCTTTCCCAGGTTTTATTGTTTACTGCACACCACTCATAATATTCAATTACCCTATCACACCAGGTAGGGGGTAGATAGTCATCAAATACACCTACAAAATTATCATCAATAGTATATGAACTCATAATTATCTAAATGCGGGCCCTGTTATCCAAACTACCAAACTTATTCTAGTACCTTTAGTTACTGGTGTAACTCTATGTAAGATATAGCTTGGAAAAGCTACAACCAAGCCTCTTTTTTTTGTAACGGTAGTTATTAACGAACTACCGTATAATTCTAAATCACCGCCCTCGTAATCTTCGGGGTCAGAAAGTTGTAAAACCATGGAAAGTTTGCGAGGAGCAAGAGTATTTTCTGGACCAGAAGAAGTATCTATGTGCCAGGTATAGTGACCTTTATCATCACTATTATAAATGGTAAATTGCATGTGTTCATTAAAACCAAATAAATCATATCTATAAAATTTACCATTTAAACATCTTGCAATATAAGCTAATCGATCATAAAGCCAGCTTGAATCAGCAGTAAGATCAATCCAAGATGTACTGGAAGTTCTTATATCAGGGGAAATTATATTAGAACTTGAGACCTTTGCAGCATCTATTTGACGAGATTTACCGATAGAAATAATATCTTCAATTTCTTTATCGCTAAATCCATTTTCCCAAGTGACATAAGTATGATCCCCCGTACCATAGGTAGGAGACGGGGAAAAAATATATGTAGACATATTTAAATTATAAACTCAAATCAAATTTTATTCAATACTTATTGCCTATTCCAAGATACTTGAACGCTACCATCAGTTACCCCGCCACCTACAGTGAGAGCTACTTGTTGTCTTCTTGAAAAATTTACAGCTGATTGTGAGTTTGGAGCTGTATTAGTTCCAGGTTGACCTAACCCACCGGCTTTACCAGGCCATGTATTAGGCGCGGCTTGACCTGCAGTTCCATTTGTTGCACCAGTACCGGGTAGGCCAGTTGGTCCTTGCCCACCAGGCTGCCCGGGCTGCCCTTGGGCTCCTGCTGAACCAGCTTGTCCTGGGGAACCTTGTGTACCTAAAAAACCGCCATTACCCCCTGTACCGCTTATTGCATTATATATTATATAGCTATACCCATTAGCAAGTGCAGTAAGAGTTTGTGCTCCACTAGAGCCACCTTGCCCTCCGTGGCCGCCAAGCTGTGAGACACCTGGGTTTCCGGGATTACCAGCCACAACATTGGTTGTTAGAGAAGAGCCTGCGTTTGCTGGACCGAAAAAGATAAAGTTACCAAGAGGATTTGTACCTCCTCCATTACCACCACTACCCCCTGGCCCGCCAGGTCCTCCGGCACCCCCTGATCCGGGTTGTCCTCCTGTGCCAGGTTGCCCACCGCCTCCCGGTCCTCCAATTCCCCCAGGGTTACCTGCGATACCGCCTTGACCCCCTTGACCGCCTGGGCCACCAACGCCAGCTGTACCGCCTTGACCTCCGGGCAAAGGAGAAGCAGCAAAGTTTATATTTCCAAACGCGGAAGGATTACCTGCATTACCGGCCGATCCAGGCTGACCTTGGGTTCCAGGTTGTCCTTGCCCGCCAGGCTGCCCGGGCTGACCATTAGCCCCAACGCTACCAGGCCAAGTGTTAGGGGCTGAAAACCCGCTTTGGCCAGGTTGGCCCCCGGTTCCGGAACCGCCACCGCCACCTGAGCTACCTGGATTACTAGGCTGGCCAGCGCTACCTGCCCCGCCTGACTGCCCTGGGCCCCCGGTACCGCCACTGCCCCCTGGACCACCCGGGGGCTGAAATATATCTCCCCCAATCCCGGAACTACCACTAGTAGCGTTAGAGTTTGTATTCACTGAAACAGGAGCCCCAAACGGAGCGGAGTTATAAGGGGCGTTAGTTACCCCACCGCCACCGCCACCACCACCACCTGATCCAGCTGGCAGACTACCTTGGCCGGGGTTTCCAGCACTACCACCTGGGCCGCCTTGGCCCCCTTGGCCCCCTTGACCGCCTGGACCTCCAACCCCGTTGTTACCATTAGTCCCTGGTTGTCCTGTTGCACCAGGGGCCCCATCATTACCGTTCGCACCAGGGCCGCCAGCATTACCCGCTCCAGGTCTAGCAACCACGCTAGCGGTTCTTATACCTAAAGGCGCTTGAAAGGTAAAATTACCTGCTGTATTGTAAGACGCCTGGCCCCCTGGTGCTATCGAACGTCTTAATGTACTTGCGAACCCTAAAGGCATGATTAGCTATTTTTTCTACTTAAAGATAAAAAATTGCTATCTGATTGAATGTCGGCTAAATTTGTAAAATAACCACGGGGCCACTGACTTGGGCTTAAATCTAAATCCATATTTGTAAAGACAACAATTGGAAAATCATTTATATTAGCATCAGGAAACCAATCGTTTAGGGTACTTAATACGGATTCATGCTGTGCTTCGTCATTATACTGTAGAAGTGTGTACTTAACGTTATTATTTTTTAGCCATTCTAATACGCGATAGCACTCCTGGGCATTAGATGTCCACCCAGTATAAAGAAAAATGTCGTCTATCTTAGATACTGCCATTAAAATCTCCTTGATCTTTAAATAATAACATCCGATATTGCATGAGTACCGATGTATCTGACCCCACCGTTAGGTGAAAAGAAAGTTAAAACATCGGTATTTCCAGCTAATATTGATAGCTGTGGTAAAGCATTTTCAGTATAAACAGCACTGGTTACGTTAATAGTATTACTACCAAAAACCTGGGTAGCAATCAATGTAATTGGCATTGTAAAGGGTACCGTAGGGTGGTTGGTAAAAGTAAAGGTAACATTACCAATTAGGTTTGCTCTATAAATGTTACCTTGAGAAAGATCTATATTAACAGTAGCTCCAGCAGCGGTTCCAATGTTTCCAAGATTGGTAATTAGCTCTTTATAGCTAGAAACATAAGCATTGCTTATTGCAGAGTTTGTAATAGTAACGTTAGCTATGTTACCGGTAACATTACTACCTAAAACCGTGTTTATAATAGTAGCGTTAGCTATGTTACCGGTAACATTACTACCTAAAACCGTGTTTGTAATAGTAGCGTTAGCTATGATACCGGTAACATTACTACCTAAAACCGTGTTTGTAATTGTACCGTTGTTTATTGTTCCTTCCAGTGTACCGCTTACATTACTACCTAAAACTGAATTGGTAAGTATAACATTACCTGTAGTATTATTAAGTAAAACATTAGATACTATAGAACCGTTAATTGTAACATTGTTTAGGGTAAGGTTATTACCGGTAAGGTTATTAATAGAGGCTATACCACTACCTCCTGTAGATACAGCTGTACCAGTATTGCCTAAAATAATAGCGTGAAAAGACTGCGCAGCGTTAGGTGCATTTGTAAATAATAAATTATTACCATTTACGTTATAATCAACCGCTGGCTCTAAAACCTGTCCGTCTAATACAGCAATCATCACGTAAGGGGAACCAGGTATAACAGCTTCAGTCAGATAAGTTATCGCAAAAGTATTTGTATTAGAATTGAACTGCGCTTCTATACTGTCTATTTTACGAAAATCACCTGATAGGGGTGCTCTACCAATATAAGCCATTTAATATCCTTAGGTAATTTCTAAAAGAGACATTACAACATCCATTGATGCTGATGTATCGGATTGAACTTCAATACGGTCTCCTGTAATCATAACAATTTTTTGTTCTCCGCCAACTACTACTAAAGAACTACCTGTTGGAATGGGAGCATTTTTTATTAAAAAAACAGAGCTAGTTGCATTGCGAAGTAGCGCTGATCCTTGAATTTCATTTGTATATGTATTTGTGAATACCAAACCAATAAGCGTTGTAGATGTATTTGCTGCAACGATATAGCTACCTACAACTACGTTTGCATTGCCAACGTTGGATGATACTCTTCTTGTAAATAAACTTGCCATTCTATCTCCTTAACTTAGCGCAATGACAAACGGAAGAGGGTCAGCACCATCAGTAAAATCTTTTTTTACCTCATTAACTGCAGCTACTAGATTACCTTTATTGGTTGTTGTTAAATTTGAAACCACACCAATATCGATATTAAGGTTAGAAAAGTTACCATCCACCTCGAAGTTTGTTAGCGGGGTTCCTTTTACCTGTCTTAAAATAATCGTAGCCATTAAATTCCTTTGTCTACCTTTTGTAAAAAGGATGTAAACATTTGTTTAAGTTCCTGTATATCGTTCTTGATATTATTTATCTCTAAATTTATGCTATCAATTGCTTGCTTATTATTCATAAGCACGGCTCTTTGCGTTCTAACATTTATTTTATTTTGATCATCTAAAACAATAATAGCTTTTGAATGAGGATCTCTAACCAAATTTGGATGATCTTTAACTTTTAACATTCTATTATTCAAGAGCAATAATTCTTAAATCTTTAACTTTAGGTGCCTCTGCTCTACTGGTTGAAATAAGTACAATTTTAAAAATAATAGCTGTAAACTCGCTAAGATTATCTAAAACTTTTTCTATTTCTGTATATTCCCCAGTAGAAGAAGTTGGTAGTGTACCTAAACTAAGCTCTGTAAATTCTTTGCTATCAATTATTGATTCTTCACCAATACTTTGAGTCTTAAAATAAACTTTAACATCCGCGCTAGCTGGTTTAGAGATGTTTAACCTAGTAACTATAGCTGTGGAAGGATTAGCAAGTTCAATTTTTCTAGTAATATATTTGGCTTTAGCAGTACCTCCAGTACTAGCTTCTTCGGCAACATAAGATGGAAAATATTTTAGTGTTATAGGACTACCGTTAGGTTCTGTACTAGCAGCTGGAATTGTAAAAGTTGTGCCGTCAGTGGCCACATTTACAAGCCTAAATGTACCGTTGTTAGCTGATTGTGATGCACCGGAAATTTCTATAAAAGCCCCTTGCTGCATAGTTTTAACATTAGCTTGAGTTGCTCCTCCACCAATTGTAACAACCCCGGTACTTGCAAAAGAAATTAATGTGTTAGCGCTTGCAATAGTTTTTATATCTAAACTAAGGTTATCTGTACTGGAAGGGTTATTAATATCATTAGTAATAAAATTTATACTTGACAAAGACAAATCTATTTTTGGTGAAAGGTAGCTATCCGTGGTAGATAGATTTAACCGATAAGCAAAACTGTCTTGACTTGATAGCGAGAGGAGTGTATTTTCATCATCTACAATTATTTTTTCCCCATTATATGTATTTGTGTTTGTTCCATTTACTACCTCAAATCCAGAAATATTATATCCTGTATCTGTTGTTTTAGCTCTATAGGTAATAGATGTCCCAGTAGGCTCAATTTTTGAAATTGCTGGGTATGTAACGGAATAAGGATGCTGGGAGGTAGCGGTAACGGTAGCACCCCCAAAACTTCCAAATTTTATATCAGCTAAATCACCAGCAGGTATGGTTAGTAATACAGTATAGGAATCATATTTTGCATTAGCAACAGTAAGGTAGGTACTTGGGACAATATTTTGATACAAGATACCATTATACCGCACTATAGCATTTGCATTAGCTAGTACTTCTAAATCACCTGTTAGGTTAAAAAACTTAACTTTTGCGCCGTTTGCAAACCCATGATTTGGATGTTTTACTTTAACTACAGGGGAACTAGCATAAGAAGTAAAAGGATCCTTTGGCAGTAACTTATAGGTGAGACTGTTTTGTAGCCCTTTTTTAAGTTTAAGATCAATAGTAGCAGAAGTGCTGGTAAAGTTGGCTCTATAAACTTTATACTTTATATCTTTTGAATTATCCATCTCCCAGGAAACGCCGTTTTGAGTTTTAAACAACACCCCACCGGTTGGATCCTTCGAACCAATAACAGCATTAGTGATTAAATCAACATTACCTTTTTCTGAAACATAAACCCTATATTTTTTAGTATCGGATGTAAGTACAAAAGAATAAATTCCTGAAGTTACGTAAATGGGTTCAGCAAATGTAAAGGTAGTAGCGGTATAAGCATTAGAAGAAATGTTAACATTACTAGGTGATAAAGTTACTACGGAGTTAGGAATAATTTTTCTACTAGGTACTCCGTTTTCTAGCGTTCGGAGAGAGAGCTCTACCGGGTAATCAGAGCTTTTATCACTAAAATAAACATCAATTTTTGTTAAATAAAGAGCACGGTCTACAATAAAAGATTGAGCAAGGGAGTCTACAAACCCGCCTAAGCCTGTTCCCGCATCTGTTGCAATTCTAGTTGTCATTTAATCTTACCACCCGTTAGTAAAAGTATCAGTAGCTGCAGCCACGGCACCGGCACCTGATGCACCATATCCCCCACCACCGGCTTCTACATATCCTAGTGTTGTAGCGGCTGCATAGGCATTGGTAGCAGCTGCAATACCGGAAGGACTATCAGTCCATTGCCCGGTAGCTACCCCGGCAGCATAAAAATTAATTTGATCCGCTGTATACGACACTGCTGGTGCCGATCCTTCCGCTGCTGCTCTATTGACTTCATTTGTAACAGCAGTTATAGCGTCTCTCACCCCATCATATACACTAACTACATGAGTCCAGGCTGCTTCGCCCGCTGCTGCAGTAGGTGAACTAGCAACAATATTATCTTTAACCACCTGCACAAATAAATCTCCAGGTACGTTGGTTGCAGTAAGTACGTTTAGTGCTGAACCAGCGGTACCATCGGGGTCACCTATAAAGTTAAATGATTTATCGCCTGTTGTGCCGTCTCTATACGCCGGTATATTAATAGAAACAGGGTTACCTCGGAAATCAGTTCCCTCAATTGTTACTGCACTGGGTGACTGAATACCATCATAGCCAGAAAAAGTAGAAGGATTATAGGCTATTGCAGCTGCGTCATTAACATTTTTAAGAATATTTTCTTTTAAAAAGTTAGTTAACGTAATACCTTCAGCGGTACCAACTGCTACTCCAGCAGCGACAGCCACAATATAATCTGATAATCCTGGAGCATAAGCGGTGGCAGCTGGTGTAGATGTAGATGGGGTACCGACCAGATTGGTACCAGCTGGTGCGGTGTAGTTGTCGGTAGACGGTGTTTCTTTTTTAATAGAACCATCTACCACGAAAACAGCCTCTGCTAAAGACTCTTTGTTTTCAGAGTTTGTAGGAGAATCGGTCAATCTAAACTTAACTAAACCTGCAGGTATTTTAAAAGTATCTGATGGTGTGTATTTGAATACGCCTGTAATTGCGCCTGCTTCATCAGAAAAAAGATTACCCGGAGAAACAAAATCATCTTTACTAAAAGAAATATATGCATTACTTTCCAGGGTAGCTTTACCAGTCATATGGCAACTGGTTGTGACGTCATACCCGCCAAAGAAGGCATAGTATTTTGTCCTCGGCTTTAACCTTTTAGCTTCAAAATTAATTGTAACTGCTCTTACAAAAGGTAGAATCGCAGTGCTTCTTTCCGATTCATTTGATTGATCTGTTATAATATAACCGTAAGGAATTTGACTGGTAAGCTGTTTGCCTTCTGATTCGTACCAAAACTTTTTCCAGCTATTCCAAACCGTACCGTATATTTTTTCTCCGACTGCATCTGGAATAAGGCTGTCATACTGACCGTCATCATTTTTAAATACCAGGGGTTTGGAGGTAAGCTCAAAAAACACGTCCCCTGGGGGGTTAAGTGACATAGTGCCTACAAATGTATATGTATCAAAAGGATTAACACTCTCGGTAGTACTTGCAAACGGATTTTCTACTAAAGATGAATGGGTGTAATTAAGTACTGCGGTAGTACCGACTTTAGCATAACCATTGGATGTTCTTGCAGCGTCGGTGCTACTTATTTCTTCAAACTGTGAGTTGCGTGTAGAATATGACGGTCTTAATTCCCCGGTAGAAAAATCCATAGCTATTTTATAATCTGAGTTGCGAATATCACCGACCCCGTGACCTTTAAAAGCATCAACAATAAATCCGTTTTTAAATCTATCCAAGCCAAAAGTATCTTTAACAGTAAATACCGCTGTATCTAACTCCAACAGGGTAAGTGTTGTGTAGTATTCAAGGTTAGTAATTCTAGTATCCAGCTTACCGATATCCTGCATGGTGTAGCGTTTTTGATCTACCGGTTTAAATGTAGAATCTTTTAAGATATCAAAACCATATGCTGGATGCTCAATAATATATAACGCCATTGAGTCATTAGGAGTTGCAGGTTCAACGGGATCAAGTGAGCTAACCCCTTCTTTATACGTAAATTCACCCTTACTGCTTACATATATCTTATCTGATCGCGGTAGGTAGTAATCAAAGTCACAAATAAAATCACTACTTAAATCTAAAAAGTCTGATATAACGCCGCCAGTAGCAGTTGTAAAACTAACTCCTGTGTCCCCGATCCGGGATCTAAAATCTAAACAATCCCTAAGTTGATAAGTTCTACCCTGATTAACAAAAGTAGATATATCTTCATAATCAGGATAAGAGTTTGCACTAAAATAATCACCCGTTGAATGGGTATGGTATTTAAAGCCAATTCTTATAGGCCCGGTTGGCTCAGGGAACCCAGGTTTTAATTTTATTTTAGATACACCGTAGTATGTAGTTGTTTGATTTGTATCTAAAGTATACCGACTGGTAATGTCAGTTTCGCTTACAGAATAATAAGGGGTACCAAAAGCATTGGCTGACATTTTAACGTTTGACAGCTCATACACATCTGCCTTACCAAGGCTTATAACGGTAGCTCTTGCATCCGTTTCTGCGGTATAGTCAGTGGTAGTGTAGGTACGTGTTTTTGTTTTTACTGTAGGGTTAGATTTATTAATAGTTGCAAATAAAAGTACATCTTGAGTCGATAACCCGTAGTCATATAATTTAAAATTAACAGTAGCAAAGTTACCCGGTGTTGGGTTTGTGTACTTGTTGGCATCTATTGCATAGATGTTACCTGTATGTACTCCGGAGGTAATCACTGCAAAGAACCTACCATCAGAATGACTTGCAAACGTTTCCCCGGTAGCAGTTAAAGTTATTGTAGTATTACCTGCGGTAAGGGTAGAAGGAATAACTCTTCTTGTTCTATAGGTAATATCAGAAATAGACTTTATAACTTTTTGCGGAAATTCAAAAACTAAAGTATGATTAGTAACATCGTTAAGATAGGATTCATTTCTAGTAAAGGTAACCCCTGAAGTATCAATACCGGAATATAAAGAAGCAAGGGTGAGAGTTGTAGTATTGGATATAGACTCTACTCTATAAGATACGGTAGTAGTACTAAAAGTAACATAGTCACCAACTTTTAATTCTGTAGTGTAAAGTGTGTTGACCCCGGTAATTAAATTTGAATTATTAATAACGCTTACAGTACCAGTAAGCGTTTTGGCTGCAGGTACAAGATCTGCAGTAAAAATAGGGGAGGAATAACCAGAGTCAGATATATTAGAAGTGAAAAAACTTTTAGCATCACGCTCAAAGGTATACCCTTTAATCATTGACACATCAAAGATGTAATTTTTAAACGTGGACGTTTTAGAATAAACGTTACCGGAATTAACTTCAAACCCTACAACTTTAGCATTACCAACCAAAGTACCCGAGGGAACGCCGTGGGACTCTTTATATCGATCGTATAGCCCTACGGTGGTGTAGTTGGAAGTAAAGTTAGGAATTGTGTAAAGATTACTAGTAAGGGTGTAGTTACCAAAGGGCGTTCTAATAACTGCATTTGTAACTAATGTATTATCTCTAGGTTTATTAAAGATTAAGTACTTGTTAAAAATAGTAGATACTTCATACCCTCTTACATAGCTCTTACCAGGTCTAAGTACTGCAATACCTTTGCTTTCAATTCCGCCATTAGCGGCTGTGAGATAGCCGTCTAAATGCTCATCATCTTTTAAATGTTCAATGTATGATAAACCAAAGGGTGTTACTGTATAATCCCCGGACTCATCATAGGTTCTTCTTGCAAATTCATCTTGTAAAAGATTGTATCCTGGTTTATCAACCAAAGATACTAGTACCCCATTTTCAACCCTTAACAGCTCAATAAAGTTATCAGAATCAGTAATACTTGTAACAGATCTTTTTTGCAGGGTGAGTTCTATTTCTAATCTATCTGCGCCCGGGGCAAAATAGTTAGCGCTACCTAGAGCAGGATCTAATAAAGTTGAATCATCATCTGAGGTAGTTAATGTCTCGGAAACAGCTAATCCTACTTTAAAAGTAGGGGTAGCACCGTATTTGTCAAGTATTAGTGTTTGTGGAGTTACTAATACAAAATTATCTTTTATATAATAGACCCCGCGATCAATTTTTACCGCGTGAGCTTTACCCGTGGCCGCTGTTGCATCAACTTGAACGGAAATAGAAGTACCAGAATCACTTGTAGTTAGTATTTCGTTAGCATCAAATACTACGTTAGAGGCGGAATTGCCAGCAGAAATATACTTAACGTAAAGAGTAGGAAGGTCAGAGTTTTCAGCTGCAATAGTAGTCTGAATCTCTCCTTTAACCCCGGATGTCTGCCCGGTTACCTGTCTACCAATTAACTCCTCTATAACGCTTGCTGTAGGTACAGAATTTAATGAGGTTGTTAGTTTAACGTAGTTAAAATTTCTATCATAAAATGTGTTACCTGGAATGACTAAAGAACCGTTTTTAAAAACGTGATCCCCAAATCGGCTAATTTGTTTTTGTAAAATAGTCTGAAGCTGATTAAGCTCTCTTGCCTGTACGGCATATCCAGGCTTAAACAAAATTCTATAGAATTTTTTATCTTCAGAGTAATCGTCAAAATAAGGATCGGTGTTAAGATCAATCGCCATAGGTTGCCTATTAGTACTTAATTACTGTTTTAATTGAAACTGCTTGTTCGTTGCTTGGTATAAATGCTTTTTTATTGTCAATATATAAAAGCTCACCTGAATATTTATTCACCTCTGGATCAGTGACCCGGGTAACGGTAAATGATTGGCTTGTGGGTGCTTGTAAAATATCGCCTACAGTAGGTGATTGCCCGGTAATGGACTGTAAAAGCGCACCCTGGGTTGTTCTAGATACAATAACAAATTTTGCACTATCTGAAATTCTTGTAAGTATTAAATCATCTACAAATATAGCAGTATTAATTACACCAGATACTAACCAACAGGCTGAGCCGGTAGACAGAGGGTAATTTTCTAAAGAACTATATTTTTCAATATCTTTTATAATACCGTACTGTCTGTAATCACTATCTATATTAAAACCTTGATTTTTGTCATCTGCAATAGTAGAATAAAATGCTAGAGAGCGAGAGTAAAGTTCTCCTGGAGCGTCTCTACCGTGACCTTTAAATGGTGGTAGTATTGCTCTAGCTACAGCACCGAACCCTGTGCCTGAGATAATAACATTCGCTCTTGTATAACCCGTACCCGGTGATACAATTGTTACGTTAGCAAGTCTGCCGTTTAAGAGACTAGCGGTAGCAATAGCACCGGTACCGTCCCCGCTAATAGTTATATTAGCGTTGCTATAGTCGTACCCCCCGGATACTACTTTAATTGCATAGATTGCGCCTCTTTTAGCTAACAGCTCACTATCGGCTTGAAAGGTATTTAAACTACCGAAGTTAAGATCTGCTCTTAATTCAGCTCCCGTACCGTCCCCGGCTACGTTAATCTCAGCATATGTATATCCAATACCTCCATCCTCAACGGTTGCCCCCACAATTTTGCCGTTTTCTATAATTGGAGATATCAAAGCTTCTGATTTTTCTGTCAGTATAGAAGCTGTAGCACCTGACCCATCGCCGTTAATAGTAACGTTTGGAGAGGTTGAATAGCCAGATCCAAATTTAAGCTCTGCACTAGCATTTGCTTGAGAGCCTGAAAATGTAAAAAATACATTACCTAAAAGAACGTTTCCAGATGTATGAGTTGGGGCAGTAGTATTTGATTGGTAGTCGTTGATTACATGGCTAACGGTGTAAAGTTTGCTTGCATTAGCTACTTGATTACCAACCGTATATGTTGTATTAGCTGCCCACCCAACACCAATTGTTACGGAAGGCGTCTGTGTATAACCTTTACCAACATTTGTAACTATAATTTTTGAAATAGCATTATTAGACACTACCGCGTAAGCAGCCCCGTTAGAACCGGTACCTGATATAGAAATAATTGGAGCGTAGAGATAACCTGTGCCGCCGTTAGTAACATTAATAGATTTAATTATTCCATCTAAAATAATCTTATCAATATTGCCGGTAGCGGTAATGTTAGCGTTACCCGTGGCTGTAGTACCGGCGTATTTAAATACACAGTTGCCGTTGATTTCTGAGCCAACGGTATGTACGGGCCCGGCGCCATTAGCAGTAAAACCTGACTGTGTAACAATATAAATGTTATTTAAAAAAGAATAGTACGTCCCCTGGGTAACTTGTTCAATACTTGACCAGTTGGTGGGATTGCTAAAAGGGGGGTCAATTACAACGTTAGCCGAAGAGTACCCCCCACCAATACTGGTAACGTTTGCTCTTACAATAAATCTAGGATCTTGATTGAGATAACCGTCCCCTTGAATGGTTGCAAATGCATAGGTATAGCCAGAGCCAGAAGTGTCTACTACTATATTTTTTATCTCACCATCAGAATAATACTGGCTTTTTAGAGATGTAATTACCGGTATTTGCGTTGTGGAAACAAATTTATTTCTTAAAGAAACTGGAACGGTATACATGTATTTCCATTTATACCCATCACTCGTTCTAAATGGCTCAACAACCGTTTCTGTAGGGTTAACTGTTGAAGTTAGGCCCCCGTTATTGTCAATACATTTATAGACATTAAAGTCAGCTGTCATTACGTAGAACTGCGCTGTTTGTAAATTAGCAGCACCAGAGTCGGCATAATTTAAGACTGCTACTGCATTGGCCCCTGTACCGTAGGTATCGGTAATAATTACGTTGGGTGCGACATTGTAGCCATAGCCCCCGTCAAGCAAGGTAAGGCTAACAATTTGCCCACCGCTTACAGAGGCGGTAACATTACCCCCCACTCCATTGCCCCCAGAAATAGTTACGTTTGGGGTAAGGGAGTAATTTGTTCCCCCGGAGATTAAATTAATTCCTATAATCTGATCAGTATAAAGATCGTCATACATATCATATACTGTACCACTGGTCCAATTTATTCTATCTATAACATAAGCAACATCAGTAGATTTAATTTCTTTAAAACAAATTATATTTCTTCTAGTTTCTCTTTCATACTCAATACTATCTTTAGGGGAAGGAGGAAGGCTTTCATTTACCCAGGAAAGAGTAGAGCCAAGAAAATAATAATACTTGCTTGATCGTGTTAAAATATCACGATAAACAGAGTCAGCTACACTTTTAAAAAGTGCTGGTTTAAGTATTAAAGTTGGCATTTAAGTAACGGAAACGATCCAAGAGACCCCAACAACATCAGAAACACCTTTAGCAACCGCAGGGTACACTGTTCTACAAAGCATGGTCCCGGTTGCAGCACCGGATGTGTTAAAAATTCCAGCTTCTGTAAGAGTACCTGTACCTGTGCCGGCCGGAAAAGAAGCTGAGTAAGTAATTGTATTTGAAGAAGGTGTGCCGCCTGCTACCGTTAAAGCTACGCGAGCAATCTCCGTACCTAAGCCCGTATCACCAGAGGTAGCAGTAACGTTACCAGTACCAACGGCCATGTGGCTCATTACCGCGTCAGTGTTTGAGGCCATTCTACTTGTAATAAACGCCTTACCGGCAGTCACTACAAGATTGGAAACGGTAATGATTTCTTGTTTTCCGTCAGAAGTTGTTTTGGTAATAACAAGCTCACCTTTAAGCTTGATAACCTCGTTAACACAACTCATAAAATCTCCTAATTGTTATTCTTTATTTATACCACATCTTAAGGCGGATTAAGGACAACGGTAATAGAATCTGTAACCGTAATCATATCGTCTTTTAACAAATCTAATAATTTAAATGTATCGGTTAGTTCTGTTATAATCTCTATTTGATTTTCTAATGTATAATCAGCAAATAGTCTTGTTCCTGCTGGGTGCAATAATTCTAGCAAAGCTTTTTTATAATCAGATAACCTTTCCTCTACTCTTACTAAGTAAGAAAAGGGCTGGTAGTAGGCATTGTCTTGTAAGTAAATTTCATCGCTTATGAACCCGTTGTTTGTTTCATAATACCCGGGGTATTTTGCTTTACCCCCAACTCTTACAATCACTGAACCATCTACCGGGGTTCCTGTAATGGCGCCTGTATCGGAGGAGAAAGAACCTAAAACAGTGCCGACGTAAGATGCTTCAAAAGCGGTTGGGGCGTAGTCTGTTATATTAATAGTACCAAAGTCAACCAGACCAAGCATTCTATCAGTTACTAAAACACTATTAGGTGTAGAAATAGCATCCGTGCCTGTTACCGCTATTAAGGACTCTGCGGACAAATAAGCATAAAAATCTACGGAATAATTAAGACCAAAACCAAAAAGCTGAACTACTCTAAGACCGCCGGTCGGGGTAGTTTTAATTACTTTTAAAAGGGCACCAATACCATTACCTGAAGTAACGGAAAAAATATTACCCGGTTTAAAATTAGCTCCTGAGTCTACTATTTCTACAGCAATAGGCACACTCTCAACAACTCCCCTATAAGGATTACCTACTATTGGAATATTACCAAATTCAGCACCATATTCAATTACATCGCCTGGTTGGATGTTGAAATTTTTAGTATCATCAATAAAAAATTCAAACGTATCGGGGCTTGTTTGAGGGATGTTATTGATTAATTCTACAACTTCTCTTTTTTTAAGAATTTGTAATTGTATTTTACTGGTAGGGGTAATAAGAGTTACAATTTGATTTTCTATATCAGCCGGGTCCCCTACAAGAGTTCTTAAAAATATAGAAGAGTTTCTTACCCAACGTCCGTCAGAAACTTTTAGTACTTGTCTGGAAGGATAAATTACATCTGATTTTTTATTAAATAAAAGCTTAAAAAAGAGTTCGTACGAACTTTCATTACCCTTATTATTATAAAGAGATTTAAGTTGCTTTACTGTAAACCTTTGATCCGAGGTAAGCGTTCTAGGTATTTTTTCCCCGTAAAGTTGCAAAAATCTTTCAATAAAAGAATTTATAGTAGTGTCTATATCATTATATGATCTTTGATTTTGAATGAGTTCTTGCGCATATTGATCCTGTTCCAGGTATTCATAGTAAGCTCTTAAGAAAGCAACAAAAGTGGTATAATCACTTCTGATGAACTCAGGAAGTTGATTTTGAAAAACCTTAGAAAGCTTTTGTTTTATTCTTGTTGTGGTCATACAGTAACTGCAGAAACTGATATAGTAATGCCTTGCTCTACGGATGCATCGGTATTTTTAATGCTGCTATCATAAGTTATTATCTCATTTCTCACTGGAACTATATCAAAACTTTCTCGCTGATATGTTGCGTAAAATTTTATATCAAAATAACCCGATGCAAAAGCTACAGGGGTAAATTTTTCTAAAGTTAAAATACCGGTAGCATAATCTATTTGACCGATATTAGTAATTTTTAATTCTGTAAGGGTATTGAAAATAGCTACCGTTCCTACCCCGTCATAATTAACAGGAGAGGGTGCAATATCTTTAATAATTACTGTTGTAGCAACCCCTGAAACATTTATAAAAAATCTTGATGATCTTAAATCTCCTGGGTGCACTCTTCCATTAAATTTAATTGTGTTTGCGGATTTAAAACTATTTTCCACATTAAGAATAGGTACTACCTCACGCATACCGGTAACATCAACGGTAGTACTTAAAATAGAGGAATCAACACCGCTTATAGTTTCTACAAGATCAGAAGCGTAGAAGCTTTTATCAAATTTATTTAAATAATTGTTAAAATAATCAACAATAGCGCTTCTAATTTGACTATTAATAGTAGAAGAGGTAGAGTCTGTTCTAACATTATCATACTTTACATTAACCTGTAAATTAACATATAAAAAGTTAGGATCTACAAATTCTGGATTTATAGTAAGTGTTTGTTTTTTATCTAAAAGAACATTTAAAATTTCATTTTTAGTAGCAAGCGGTATTGTAGCACCGTAGAAGGGCTTGGCCGAAATAAAAACTTTACCGTAAGTAGGAGGATCATTTTCCTCCCCACCCCACACTGTAATAGTTTCTATATCAGGATATGAACTTCTAATAATAGCTGAAAAGTCACCAGCTGTTACGGCTCTATTTCTTGAGGTATTAAATAACGGGGCGTTAAATTTAATTGATGTTATTGACTCTTGAGCGGCACCCCCCGACGAAGGCGATAATGTGGTAATGGTAATATTGGTTGAACCACCGATAGCTCCAGAGGCTGCAAAGGTCTGGGTGGTAAATATATTAGACACATTACCAGCGGTGCCTTGAGTGACGAGGTACTCTAATATAACAATGTTTCCGGCGGCTAGTTTTTTGCCGATAACACCGTCACCAAAATAAATTTGATAGAAGCCTAGCGGGTTTTGCTCTAAAAAATAAACTTTAGAATCCGTGGTTAATAAAGAAATATCATCAGCTCTTGTATAAACCTCTAACGTAGAGTCAGAAGAGGAGGTTTGAATTTTTACAGTAAGTGTAGTGGTATCAACACCGGTGTTAGGTATTTCAAATTTTTCCCCCGGGCCAGGATTAGCAACTGTATAGCGATATGTTAAAGGTGTGCCTTCTTTAATTTCTAGGCTTTCAAATGTATATACACCGTTGGTAGGGGTAATGGTTACATCTTCTGTTGTTACAAATGTAAAGGCAGTTTCACCAACAGTGGTAGTAAACGGAAAAAATTTATCTATCGTTAAAGAAGCAGGACTACCGGGGGGACTATTTACTGTGAGATCGACAATAGCAGTTGCGCCTCTAGCAGAGTACGGTGTGTATCCTAAATGTTTAGCTATTGATACCGCTGACTCTCTCTTAACAGCTGAATCTAAAAACATCTCATTAGCAAGCATATTTGCTAGATAAGCATTGTAGTGGGTATTATATGACAAGACATCTAAAAGAACTGATAGACTAGAGCCTTCAAAATCATAGTCAGTAAACTCATTTTGGCTTTGTAAAAATGTTTTTAAGTTTGTCTTGATTTCATCAAAATCAAGCTCTGCTATTCTTAGATTAGGCATTATCTTAGTCTATTTAAAGTGGTTGTTACTGTAATAGGTCTTTCAAAATTATTAAGCGCAAACTCTACCGTTACATCTATAGAGTTCTCATCCGGTTTATCAATAATTGAAAGGTTTATTAACCTTGCCCTGGGCTCGAATTTTTCTAAAGTGTCTTTAATGGTTTGTTCCATCGCAGACCGTATGATTGGATTATAATTTTCAAACAATAATGATGATATTTGACACCCTATTTCAGGGTGAAAGGGGCGTTCGTAGTTTTTAGTTAATATTAAATTACGAACAGCTGCCTTTACCGCGTTTTCATTTGATATTTTAGCAACATCATATGAAACTGGGTGCTTGGTGAAAAGCAGATTAAAATCTGAAAAATCTCTAACTGTTCGGTTAATTGTAATCATAATTATATTTATGTCAGTTTGCAAACGTATCGGAAGAACCGGTTGCGGCGTGTCCGCAAGAAGCTTGATCTCCCTGTCTACAAACTCTTATTCCTCCCGCAAAAACATTAGTAGATGCTTGAGTCATTGTTGGATTAGCGTGTAAGCCGGTACCGTGTCCTTGTACTGCATCTCCAAGTACCGCTACCAAACTTCCATTGCAATATACGGAAGATTGACCGCCGCCTAAAATTGTACCACCGGCTGTATCAACTCCAACTCTAGCTACCCCTGGCATTATGCTAGACTCGTTAGCCCGGTGCTATGTCTTTTATCATTTAAAAATGTAAGCAGCTCCCCCCTGTTGGCAGCATCACTTTTATAAGACACATGGATCCAGGGCATACCGGTTCCATAGGTTTTATACTCTAAAAGAAACTGATCGTATTTTAAAAGAGGGGCAATTTTTTTAGCAATTTCAAAATAGTCTGATTTAGCTGCCCCTTTAAACTGCATATCTACCGCTAAACCTAATGGGTGTTGGGATGTTGAGGACGATGAGCCAGCCTGTCTAAAGGCAGATGTAACAAACATGTTTGGAAATACCGCTAAAATAGGCTCTAAAATGTTTAATGCTACCCCTTGTAAATTAAATACTATTTCCCCGTAAGTAAGACCGCGCTGGGCTACCACCGCGGTTCTAGTAACTGCTGCTTTAGAGGAAAGCATACCTAATGTATAATGTTTTGATAATTGATAATTTTCTGGCAAATAAGTTTGATTTTTAAGAGAGGGATCAGGTGTAGCAACCTTTGGGGTACCGGGTGCTGGAGATGCTTTTTCTGACTCAACTACTACCGTGGGTGTAGTTTCTTCAGCAGCTGCTATACCTGTTTGTTCAATCTCTTTCTTTTGTTTATCGGCTTCAGCAGGATTGGATGCATCCTCAGTTTTATAAGAAGATCTATCTAAGTAGTTAGGTTGAACCGGGTCTGGGATAGTAGTAGTTTCTTGTGCTTTTCTAATATCAGTAAGCAATCCAATATTTGAAGACTGAGCATATTTTGAATCTTTTGAAGAAGCAGCAGTACCAGACTGCATGTAAAAAGCAGAACCATCATTATTAATTGTACCCCCGGCTTTTATATTATGTGTGCTATCAGTCTGTACAAAAGTATCTTTTGATCTTACAAAATGGCTCTTTAAGGCTTGGGAGTAAATATTATTATTGGCTTTAAAATTAATATCAGTAGATGATAGAAAAGCATTTACATCGCCTTTAAGGTTCAAGTTTACATCAGCTTCTATATTTACGTTAGCACTGTGTAGATTAATTTCTTCTTTTGCAGAAATGTCAACCCGGCCGGCGGCCTGCATGGTAATATCATTAAAACATTTAAGGTTAACGTCACCCTCAACCTCTATGGCTGCGTCTCCTCCAATAAAAACTTTTACTTCGCCTCTAACTGAAACGGACGCTGACCCGGTAATTGAAATATACCCGTTTTTGTCAACAATTTCATATGAACTACCTTTTGTTCGACGTACAATTGAGCCGTTGGCATCTATTTCAAAAAAAGTACCTGATTTATGATATACATGTATACGTTCGGCCCCGGGTGTATCATCCAACTCTACAATATGACCGCTTTCAGACTGAATGGTTTTATTATAAGGATATTCGGCATTAAACGGTATCGTAGGTTGTTCCCAGCTTTGCCCATTTGGAAGTTGAATACCAGTTAAGCGTTCTTTAGTTTTTTCTTGGACTACAGTACCACTAACCTCCCCTTGCGCCAGTCTATTTACCTCAGACTTACCGCTATACTCTTTTGTGGGGTAGGTTGCAGTTGGATCAATAAAACCTTTAGTTTGAGTAATTAATTTTTCTTGATTTTCTTCTGCTTTTATGTTAAAGTTTCTAGCTTCTGTAAATGCTTTACTAGCAATAGATGATGAAAAAGCTGCGTCAATTTGTGAACCAGTCAGAATGGCTGGGTTAGGGATTGTCTGAGGCGGTATAACCCCTTTAGTAAATAGATCATTTACAAATCCTGTAAGCCTAGAATCTATTCCTTTTGTTACACCATTTAAAACTGCTACAGAAAGATTATCTTTTAGAGTGTTTAAATTTATAGCGCTTGCAAGATCAGGGGGTAAGCTATTTTCTAAATTATAAAGTACGTTAAATAAAAGCTTGTTGGTAGTAGATTGAGCAAGCTTGTTCTCAACCAACGACCCTATAGTACCTTTAATTGTATCAGAATTAAAATTCTTAGCTACCAAATCAACAGGGTTATTTGGCCCAATTATTTTGGCAGGAATATCAGTTAGTTGTTGATTACCGGTTTCATCAATACTTTTAACAATTGATGGACTTTGCTCCAGCACCGCTTTTTCTATAGCTTGATTTACAATTACCCGGGCTGTAGGAGGTAATTTAGTAAAGTCAACCGTGCTTGATATTCTATCAAACAGGGTTGATGCTAGATTTTGAGATACTTGTTCGCTCATCCTATTAGACTGTTAAGATCTTTCTTTTCGTTTTGATATCTTGTTCTTACTCCGGCGATTATGTTTTGACCGCTGGACTTAAAGAACGATTCTACATTTTCTATTTTATATTTTGAAACTAACTCTACTATATCTTTGTCTGATAACTGGGCTTTGTCTTTTAACGGCTCTGTAAATATACTTGTTTTATTAGGTCCAAATTGTACTGCTGTTGACCAGACTAGATCTTGAACGGCAGGGCCAAATTGAGTTAGATCTAACCCCTTGCGCTTGAGGTTATTAATCATAACATCATAATATTTTGTTTGCGTATAGTCGTGCTGATCTTTTTTAAATTCTTCTGTCTTTGTCGAAGCAATTTCTTTCCATTTAGCATCGAACGCCGGGGTAGCTGGTTTTAGACCTTCAAATAAAGAACCAAATTTAGAGTACTGAAGGTAAGATAGTAATGGGGAATTCTTACCAGAAGGTCTAGCTTTACCACTAGGCGTAAGCGGGGGTAAATAAGAAGCAAATTGATAAGTTCCGTACGATGCCCCTCCAAAATCATTTGAGGTATTATAGGCATTTATTGTACCAGGGCCTTTGCCCCCGGTTTCATATTTTTCTGATGTCTTACCCAATTCCCAACCCGGTACCGGAGGCACGCCTGATTTAACTGGATTACCCGATCCGTCTACAACAGGATTACCAGAACCATCTACTATATTACTTGTTCTTGTATTCTCAACTTCTTTTACTTCTTCAACTTGTTTAAAAGCTATTGTTGGTGCTTTGCTTCCAATGGTACCAAATATAGCGGGCTGCTGCATATCATTACCGTCTAAAAAGAAACCTATAACCCAGGTACCGGGCATAGGTCCCACTGGTGCTATACCAATACCAGATAAGGCTGCTGAATTAATTGGTTGTATCGGTATTGCCCAAGGTAAATCTTCGGTAGGTATATCTATTTTACTGTCGGAATGATATCCGTAGATACGCACTCTTACTCGACCCATTTTTTCTGGGTCCATACGGTCTTCCACCACACCTAAAAACCAAACAAAGCCGTCTTGATTAAAAATTTTCATATTGTACTATTAAGAGCATCTTTAACAATTTCCATTGTCATAGTATGCTTGTAAAGATTGATTTTATGTCTGAGTGCAGTAATGATATAATTACCTGAGTAGTATTTATCCTCGTTGGTTTTAGTTGAGTCTGAGCTTGCTTTCGGTGAAACATCAGGAAAGCTAAAATAAATCATTGCTCCAACCTCGGCATCGGTTCTACCTGGCACAGTAAGATTTAATTTAAAGTTAGCTAGCTCCATCATATTAGACATTCTATTTCCATAAATGTCTGGCATTCTTTCATTTATATTTTTTTCTAAATTATGTAGACCAGGATGAATAGGGTAAAATTTTATGTTTGTAATAGGGTTACGTGGTGTTTCGTTAGCAAAGATAGGTATGGATTTTGTACCCTGGGAGTGTTGGTAAGTTTTAAATTTCTCTACGTGATCATAATCATGAAATTCATATTTTTTATTAACAACATCTAAAGTTATAAGCCTGTTGGCTAAATAGCCGTTGCTATAATTTTGTAAATGATCAGATGTCTTTACTACATCAAATTGTTCTACCTGAAACATTTTTTCATTTAAGTCATCAGTGCCCCTAGCCACATTATTAGGTGCATAATTGTATTTACCAAGTGTTAGCTTACCGGTTAAATTATTAAGATCAAAAATTGATTCTACTGAACCGAAATAGAACTTTTTGTTAGTTTCAAAAAATAAAAAATTACAGGCTTTACCTTCTTTAGGTATTGCCTTGCTTGCGCAAAAATTAATACACTTAAAAGGTGTCCAGCCCGGGCTAACAAACTTAATTGAATTTTCTGTCTTGGTAAATATTTCTAAAGCAGTAGAATAGGTAGAAAGCTTTAAACTCTCCCCGCTTGCTTCTAAAGTTCTTTCTGTTTTTAAATAATCTTCATACAGCCTTTTAACAACTTCGTCTATTTTACCTGAAAAGCTTTTAGAGAGTGAGGTTAGAGTATCAATTACCGCCTCTTTAGATATAAAATGCAAGGTATAGAGCTGGGTGTTAAGATCGGTTACAATAGCCCTATCACTAACAGCAAATATTCTAAACATCTTATAAATGTAGGAATCCAGTGAGGGGGTGCGAATTTTCATTACTAAATACTCGTCACCAACAATTGGCATTTCTTTAATTAAGTTTGTACTGTCAGATAATTGAATATTACCGTGTACAAAATTAGAGAAAATATCTTCGTAAAGATTAAGTTCAGAAAGGTAGTCTTTTATGCTATTGTACCTTCCATCAGTAGTTACAATAGCCAATAATTCTATATCTACGGCCCCAGCGGACTGTAAAGGTACTAAAGCGTTAGGTGTTGTCATTTGTTAATAACGCTATCAAACTCACTAACAATAGTTGAAACTAACTCGGACTTAATAATTTTAATTCTTCTTTTTTCTTCATTAAGTCTATCTTCATAAGTAAAATTTGAAATAGGTGTTGAGCCTACTTCAGTGCTATTTACAACATACCCATTGACATCCTCAAAATGATGGGTGGCGTAAATGTTAGCATATTTACCTTCGCAAAAGCGCACTAAAGAATTAGTATCTAACGGCCAATCAAATCTAGGATCTACTATTTCATTAGCATGTAAAATAACCCAGTGAAGGGTCGGGTCGTTATAAAAGAGATCAGCTAAAATTTCAGGCGTTTCACCATCTCTAACATCGTACGTATCAAAAAAAGCAGTATTATTTACAATCTCAGAAACAAAAGCATTACGCCTTAATATATCAGGTACTACTTGCCCGGTGCGATAGTCATCTAAGGTGTATGAAATTTTAGGAAATTTTTCAAAATAAGACATTAGTACCCTTCCTTAACTCTTTCTTTTGTTAAAATTTCCACTTCTTGGAATGTTAGCGACATTCTTACTTCTACCGGTTTACCATCATCAAACGTTGAGTATGCATCACCACCATAATCTACATTCATACTAGTACATACACAGGATGAAATTTTGTTTAAAAATTCGTTTTCTCTATCTCTATAATAATATTTAATTTCAAACTCTGAGGGGTAAATATAAAAAAGCCCTGAGGCAGAAAGCTCCGGATGCATATGAAACTTAAATAGGTCAATAATATTTTTTACATTTTGCATTTCTGCCGGGCTTGCAGGCATAAAGGTGTGACGAAAATTAAATGTTCTAAAATCTACTGACTCAAAAAACTGTTCTTTAAAAGAGTTAGTTTTTTGTTTTGTACCGAGCTCTAAGAGTCTACCCCCCTGGGCCACGCCTACGTTTTGTACTGCTTTTACTATACCGGTAATCATAGCGGCGGATGCATCTTTAGGTAAATCAGGTGAAAAAGTATCAACAGCTGAAGACCCCCCTGCAAGAAGTCCCCCTAAAGTGCCTACTGATTCAGACTGATAATTTATGTTATATTTTACGCTAGGTGTTTCTTGAATGTGTAAAGTAATTACATCGGATAATCTTTTTAAAGTATCTTCTTTTAATATACCGGCTTTTTGAAGTACTTTAGAAGAAGCATATCCCGCAAAGGCCCCAGTTGCAGTACCAATAATAGCTTTAGTTGTTTTAGTTTTGTCTCCAAGGCCAGACAGAACACCGGACAAACCCCCGGCCTGGGCACCTGTGATGGTGCCTGAAGCTGTAATAGCTCTACCTGTCTCGTTTGGATTTAATCTATTTTGGCCTTCACCAACTCTTACATTATTAAAAGTTTCTTGAAATCCCCCGTTACTTTTATTAAATTTAGACTTACCTCTAACATTAATAAAAAAAGCAATGTAATGTTGTAAATCATCGTTTACACCTAGACCTAGGGGGTAGGTATGATTAGCTACTTTATACTTGTTTCTTGCAATATTTTGAAATTTAGACTCAAAAGATCTCCGTCTTTCATCTACGGCATCGGTAGGAACAGGGGAGTAAGCCATTAGATCTCCGATAAATATGAATGATAATGTAATATTTATACTGTATGTACAAGACAACTTATAAAGGACGTTACAGGCTCAGAAACTATCCAAAATATAAAGGAGACACAACTGATATAGTTTACAGGTCTTCTTGGGAGCTAAAGTTTATGAGGTGGTGTGACACAAATGATTCCGTACTTGAATGGGGCTCGGAGACCGTTATCATACCGTATGTCTCCCCGGTAGATGGAAAAATACATCGCTATTTTGTAGATTTTTTTGTAAAGATTAAAAACAAAGACGGTACAATTCAGAAATATTTAGTAGAAATAAAACCTGAAAAATTTACAAAGCCTCCAGAAATCCCTAAAAAGAAAACTAGAAAATTTATTGATGAGGTTTTTCTTTATGGCACCAATCAAGCAAAATGGAAAGCTGCTAACGAATTCTGTTTTAACCAAGGCTGGAAATTTTTAGTGCTAACCGAAAAAGATTTAGGTATAAGTTAATTAAATGGCAAACGTATTTGATACACTAAGAACTAAAGCTGGTGACACCCAGCGCTCGGTGCAATGGTATCAAACCCAAGTTAGAAAACTTGGCTCTATTAACCGTAATAAGCTATTAAGAGAAGGTAGGCTTACCAATGTTATATTGCCTGGTAAGATGTACATGTTTTTTTATACGCCAAAGCATAAAGAAACCCTACCTTATTATGATTTGTTCCCTCTAGTGCTACCGTTTAGAAAAGTACCAGGAGGATTTTTCGGGTTAAACTTACATTACTTACCTTATATTATTCGTTTTAGAATATTAGGAATTTTATCTGATTATGCAACTGATGAAAAAATTGTTGAAGAGACAAGATTAAGATTAAACTGGAAAATACTATCTAGTACATCCAGATTAAAACCGGTTCAAGCTTGTGTGAAGCATTATTTGTTTGAAAATGTAGATTCCAGATTTTTAGAAATACCGTACCCCGATTGGGTGGTAGCCTCTCAACTTCCAGTAGAAATGTTTGAAAAGCAAAACAAATCCGATATCTGGAACGATTCAAGGAAAAAATTCTAATGCCAGCTCACTATTCTTTACAAAAATTTAAATCCCAGGTATTGGGTAAGGGATTAGCTAAACCTAATCGTTTTGAGGTCTTTATACCACCACCACAAGGGTTACAAAGCGGGCGCGCGGGGGGTGATATAGTCTCGCTACTATGTGAACAAGCTAGTTTTCCAATGCTTACAATTAACACTAAACCTTTTAAAATATATGGACCATCTTACCAACGCCCAACAGGTATTGAGTATGGTGGGGAAGGGTTACCCTTTACCTTTCATGTGGATAGAGAAATGAAGGTTAAAACATTTTTTGACGAATGGATGCAATTAATTGTTAATAAAGATACCTTTAATGTAACTTATCAAAGAGAGTATATTACTGATATTACAATTAAACAATTAGATGAGGCAGACAATGTGACGTATACAGCTGTATTGAAAGATTCTTTTCCGCGAAATTTAAACTTAATGGACTTGAATCATAGTGCACAAAGCCAGACTCATCGACTAACTGTTTTATTTGCATATAGAAAATGGACCACTGTGTCCGGTAGTTTAACAGGAGGCACTGGAACAAGCTCTCTCTTTGCTGGACCAAGATCTGTTACATTTGTATAATACTTTGGAGTGAATAATGGGATTACCTATATTAGATGTACCTACATATGAACTTGAGTTACCGTCAACTAATAAGCTAATAAAATTTAGGCCATTTTTAGTTAAAGAGCATAAAATTTTAATGACCCTTTCAGATGCTGATGGGGTTGAAATTTCTCGGGTAATAAAAGAATTAATTGACGCATGTACTTTTAAAAACTTAAACGTTGACAAGCTTTCCAACTTTGATGTAGAGTTTATTTTTCTTAATTTAAGATCTAAATCAATAGGTGAAAAAGTTGACATTATTGTAAATTGTCCTTGTGGGTTTAAAATAGATCACAGTATTAATTTAAACGATATAAAAGTAATTAGAGAAGAAAGCTTTACCAATAAAATTCAGTTAAGGCAGGGGATTGGGGTAATAATGAGATACCCTACGTTTGAAGAAAATGTTCAAATTTTAGATAATTTAAACAACTCAGTTGTGTTTGATATAGTAGCTAAATGCATTGATAGTATCTATACAGATAAAGAATTTTTTGATAGGACTATGTTTACGGAGCAAGAAGCTCAAGATTTTTTATCCCAGCTTACTAAAGCAGAATTTGAAAAGATAGAGGAATTTTTTCTTAAAATGCCAAAAGTAGTACAACAAGTAGAAACAGTTTGCCCGGAATGTAAGGGTGTAAATAAGGTAGAAATGAAAGGGCTTGAAAATTTTTTCGTATAACTCTTTCTCAGGATAATTTAGCTAATTTCTATAGAACAAATTTTTCGTTAATGCAGTTTCACAAATATTCATTAACGGAATTAGAAAATATGCTGCCCTGGGAAAGAGAGATATACGTTACATTATTAATAGATTATATTAAAGAAGAGAACGAAAAACTTAAACTTAAACAACAGCAGGCCAGAAACATATGAGTAAAAATACCGCCAGACGACTTGAAGAAATGGATAAGTCTTTATCCGGTATAAACGTTTCATTAACTAAGTTTGAAGATACTTTAAAAAAATTAGATTCATCTTTAGAGAAGATTGCTACATCTTTAGGTCGTAAAGAACAGCCATCCAAAGGCGGTTTTAATTTTAATTTATTTTCTGGTAATCAAAAATCTGTCACTAATACCGGTAATGCTGGTGGTGATAAATTGATGACTGAGCTGAGAAATGCTTTAGATAAAAATCATAAAGAAAGTTTTAAAATTTTTCAGAGTATGGAATCTCTTCTTAAAGGTATTGATGAAAAGCTCGGAAAACAAGCCGAGGGTGGTGGCGGTGGGTCTCCTTTACCGGCGCCAGTACCATCTCCCGGTACTCCCGATAAAGCAAAAAAAGGAGTTCTTGGAAAAGTAGGGAGCGTCTTGGGTAAGGTTGCACTTCCTCTTGCTGCCGTTATGGCTGGAATGGAGGCACATTCTGGTTATACAAAAGCCGGGGAAACATTAGATTTAGAACCAGGACAAGAACCAACTTTTGGACAAAAACTAGCTGGTGCGGGCGCTGGGGTAATGTCTGGATTAACCTTTGGTATGATTGATGAAAAAAAGATGGCTCACACCTTAGCGGGTACTGGAAAGGGTAAAGAGTATGCCGCAGCAGAGCAGGCAAAAATTTCCGGCTTATCGTCCGGGGGAGATATGTTTGACAGTGGCCCGGCTCCCGATCTCGGCCCAGTTCAAGCAGCAGCCCCTGAAGCTAAAACTTCTAAACCAGTTGGCTCTGCTGCAGCAGCAGCCCTGGAAGCTACGGTTTCCAAGCCTGCAGGTAAAGAGACTAAGTCTGCATCTGTATCCACACCTGCTGCATCTAAAATACCTTCAGCTTCTAAAGGCCCATCAGCTAAAGAAAAAATGCAAGGTGAAGAAAATTTACAAAAATTAGAAGAAAAAGAAGCCGAGCTTCAAACTGTTCAACGTGAATATAAAGATGAAATAGCCAAGGCTTCAGAAAAACTTGCTAATGATACTAAAAATTATCCGCAAGGTTTTATTGATGATCCTTCAGATCCAGAATACCCAAAAGAATTAAAAGCTGTTGATGATAAGTATAAACCAAAAATAGAAGCTTTGAAGAAAGAAATTTTTACACTTAGTAAGGCCCCTGGTATAGAAGGAGCAAAAAAGGCTCAAGCAGCTGCTGATGCCGAAGATGATGAAAAGCCATCTATAACCCCTAAAACAAAAGTAACTGGGGGTTCATCGGTTGAAAAAACAACCTCAACGGAAACGGTTACCGGTGGTGGAGAAACAACTTCTAAGCGTACATTAACACCGGAAGCAGAAGCTGCTCAAAAAGAGCTTGCCGGTATTGATGACAAGCAGGCTGCAGAAAAGAAACAAGTAATAGATAAATTAAAAGCAGAAGGTAAAATTACAGGAGGACCTGAAGCGTCTGATTATGAAACTATACCGGAACTAAAAGAATTAAAAACTAAACAAGATGCAGAGCTAGCAGCTATCTCTGCTAAAATTGATTCTGGTACTAACTATGAAACTTCTACAATTGCACCACCACCTCAAACCACCACTACAGCAACCACTGTCTCTTCACTTTCAGCTGAGAATAAAGACTTATCAATGGAAGCTTCTAAAGGCGGGGCACCTTCTGTAGTTTCATCTAATAATGTTCAAAATAATAATACTACCAGCTTTACCCCGTTTAAACCATTACCCCGGGGTGGCTTAAGTAGTCTCGAACGTAAGCAAGATACTGTTTCGGCATAAAAAAAGGGGCCTTGCGCCCCTTTCTTATTTTTTAGTTTCTGCTTTCTTAGGTGCTGCTTTTTTCTCAGGTGCTTTTTTCTCCACCTTCTTTACCTCTCTACATCCATCGGCTTCTGTTTGCCCGTCTTTACAGGGCTTTTTAACATTAGCTTTAACAGGAGGTTCTTGCTTTTTCTGAGCTTGCTTGGCAGGAGGTGATGCTTTTTTTTCTGCTTGGGCAAAGGTAACAGTTGTAAAAGAAAGTAAAACTGCAGTAAGTATAGTTTTAATCATCGTTAGCCAACTTTGCAAAATAGGAAAGAGATTCATCATCATCATCTAAATTAAACTCCTTTTTAGGTGCAGGCTTAGCAGCAACTGCTTTAGGTCTTTCTTCCGGGAGTTCAGTGTTTTCAGCGCGCGGGGTACCGCTAGGTGGTGAAAGAACACTTTCAAGCTTTGCTTTCAATTCCTCGTATGTTTTAAAATGTTTAGGATCTAGAAATTCTTGTAGTGAGTGTTGTTTGTTCCACACTTTTTCTAAATCACTGTCATCTTCTGAGAGGGCAGAAATACTTTCAAACTCAGATTTATCATAATTGCGATAACCTTCTACATTACGAATCTTCAGTTTAAAGTTTGCACCTTTCCAAAAATCAAAAGGATTAACTGGCTCCTCATCCTCGTACTGAGGTTGCATTGCGTCTTTAATTTTATCAAAAATCTTCTTTCCAAACTTATAGAGAAATACCTTACCTTCGTTTTCAGGGTGGGCTGGATCTTTAACAATATAAATGTTGGACACGTAGGTAAGGCGACGTTTTTGTTTGCGGGCAATATCTTTGTTTGCCTCAGTGCCTGAATTCCAAAGCTCAGTATTAAGTTCGGATACAGGATCAGGTTTACCTAAAGTCGTTAATGAATTTTCAATATACCATTTACCGGTAGGACCTTGGAAGCCATGATTCCAAACTCTTACCCAAGGTAAATCTTCACCTTTAGGTGGGGGTAAAAAACGAACCACAGCATAACCATTACCAGCCTTATCAACTTCAGGCTGCCAAAAGCGGTCGTCTTTTTGTGATTCTTGTTGCTGGGGGGTCGCAATCTTTTCTACTTCTTTCATTAAGGAGTCGAAAGTACCGCGATTCTTTTTGAGTGTTGAAAAGTCTAATGCCATGTTATTCTCCGTATATGCGTTGTATAGTTACGTATAAAATGCTTATCCACCTTATCATTATATACCTTTATTTATAGTAAATCAACTCACTACTAAGTCACTTTGGTAAAGTTCTGCTATCTGTGTATGTGGATATGACCAGAAGTGCTTGGTAATAATTTCACCTTTCCAAAGAAATTGTAACTCCTCATCCTTTAAGTCTTGTGAAATAGGGTATTGGTTATGTTCAATATGATTCATCTTTGGAATCATTACTAATTCATTTTCTGGGTTCATTCTAAACATCCAGAAATGATGATCATAACCTTTTGAATAATGCCCAACGTGTTTTAATTCTCTATGTACTGAAGGTACAGAGATGAAGCCTTGTTTTGAAATCGTCTGTAAGAAACGAAAAGCTGAGGGCGGGTAATGTAAATCTTCTACAGTATGGCAACACAAACTAAAATCAAACTTACCGTGTTCATTTACAAATTCTAAAATTGGCTGCCAGGTTCTTTCTTCGTGTAAATCTAGTTGAAAATGTAAAGATGAGGATGGAAGCAGTTTGTAATCAACCGTTGCATCCACAACAGGAAGTGACCAAGGGGCGGCGGCTGCGCCAACATCTATAACAGTAAATTTTTCTTTTTTTCTTTTTTCAAGTAAAAAATGTGCTATAGGATCTCTATCTAAAAGATAAGTATAAAAGCCGGTTTGACTTTTACCGTTCCCATCGTAAAAATTTTCAAATATCACTTTTATATAATTGTTTTTCGTCTAGGTCGTATAATTCATCTTCTTCCACATCTTCATCGTCATTATCTACTAGTTCGTAAATTTGTTTACGATGCTTGCTGGTCTTATCTGAACCTTTTACAACTTTGTGAATCTTTTTTTCTCTATCAAATTCAAAACCCTTGGTCTTCATTTTAAAAAATTAATTACCTCCTTTAATTAACCCAACTACCTTATCCTTTATAGTTTGTGCCCAAGCGGGTTGTGGAACATGCCAACCTATAAAAGCGCCTACTACAATCCAAAAAATAGTTTCTAACATTAGATTTCTCCCTCTTTGTCTGGAATAACAATATAAGGCCATGCTGTAATTCTTTTACTCATTTCTGATTGATTTTGAGCCATTTTTATAAGAAAACGCTGTGTATCTTTTAGATGATCGGATAATGAAGAGACGCTATCTTGAAGTAAGCAGATTTCTTTTTCTAATTCAGAAATTCTATCCCTGGTTAAGTCCAACTGCTCTTCTAAAAATTCGGTCATATTTTTCTTTTTTAAAATTTAAAAACGGCGCGTACTTTTTAATCAGCCTGGAAAGATCTGGCCATATTAAATCTGTATTTAAAACTCTATCTAATTCGTCAGTAAAAGGTATAATTTTATTTAAGATAACTAGCGTTTCAATTGAAACATCATTCCTTAAATACATCTTTATTATATATGGATGTTGTTGATTTTGAGAAACAAGTAAATCTTCAAACTTAATTTCTTTTTTACCTGAAAAAATAATAAGTTTTTCTATTTCTTTTTCAAACGTATAGGATAAAGATTCTATACGTTTTTTCCATCCCATGTAACGATCTCTAGCTTCAGTATCAAATACCCCACCCCATCGATCACCGGATACAAAATTTGCTACTAAAAATTCTACTACGTCTTTATCCGAGTACTGCTCAGCCACCCTTCTAATAGCAATTAAATCTCTACGTTTCAAAAAAGATTGTTTTGACGCCCGCACCCGGCCTTGCAATTTAATAGCATCATATTGATCGGTAGTAAAATGTAACCTTAGTGCTAAGTAGTACCGATAAACCTCAAACGGCTCCATAATCATATAGGTAAATGGCCACGGGGCTTTATCATATTTGCCTGCTCGGCTTCAATCTGTATTTTTTCTTTTAGTTTTTGATTAACCAACGGTCCTACGGCTTCAATATCAATATCCACCTCATTACAATAATTAATTATTGCATCCATATAGGTGATATTAAGTTTTGTTACCATTCCATCAATGTACAAAGCAAATTCGTTTGGAGACCGAAATCTTTTTGTAATTATTAAAGCATCTGTAAGTTGTTCTTTTTCGTCCATTATACAAAGAAAATTATACCTAGCATTATAGCTTGTATTGCAAAACCTACTCCAATAGTAACTACCATCAGCATATCTTTAAGTATAGCTGATCTAAAGAAAAATATCAATAACGACATCCAAAGTAAAAGAATAATATCAAGCGGGGGCATCTTTTCTGATAATCCAGACATGATGGCTAAAAAACTTGGCACTGTGGCCATATTAAGTAAGACTACCCCAAGCCAGGACAAGGTATCAGCTGTAGTTTTAGAAAACGTATCAGTAAACGTTTTTAATTTTTGCACAATTGAATTAAGCTTTTCTTCCATTATACCCTCTCACCGTAAAAAATATGTCTTCCAATTTTTGTAATCTTAGGTTTATTCCAATTAGGCTGGATGTAATCAGCGTGATAGTACATTGCCTTATGTAAGGAAGGTAATCTATAGTTTTCTAATAGTACTTTTTTTGCCACCTCCATTGATTCTGTATAATGGGATGCACTTCTAGGTACTTTAGGACCTTCTTCACAATACCATGAAAATTGACAAATAATTTTACTATAGACCACGTTTTTCTGAAATACTACACCGCAAATATCAGATGGAAATTTACCTGACTCTACTCTATTAAGAGTAACCTGGGCTACTGCAACCTTTCCTTCAAAAGGTTCTTGTGCAGCCTCAAAGTAAATGTTTTTGGCCAAGCATGTAAGTTGCTTTTCTCTTTCAGCCATAGAAATGGGAGTTGAATTATACTTAAAAGTTTTAAGATAATTAAACTTGTTGTTAGTAATAGTCATTACACCGGTAAGTACTATAGCTAGTAATACTACCTTTATAAGAATGTTTATTGGTGTTACCATTGGTTCTCCTTCTTAGGGGGGATGTCGTAAAGACCATCCCCTTGTCGTTAGATTACTTCTTGGTGGTAGCTTTATGTTCTACCGGGATTTGAGAAACGAAGCCATTTAAGGTTTGAGCCTTAGCAATAATATCGGCTTCGGAGGGATAGGCTGGAAAGCCTGGGTGATCTGGAGGTACTTGACCTGCATGTCTAGCATTTTCTACCTTGACTTGCCAGTCATTGCCAATGAGTTCACGTTTTCCATAATAATCTTGCTCCAGCATTGTTTGCGCCATTTTTAAAAGTTCAAGGCGAATCTCGAACGGTGTCATATTACTCATGTTTACTTCTCCTTTGTGTATGTGTGTAAAAAACAGGTGGTTTAAAGGTCCACCCAAACCTTATTAATTACTTCTTAGCTGCTTCTTTTTTCTCAGCAGGCTTGGCTGCATCTTTCTTTACTTCAGCTTTCGGAGCATCTTTTTTCTCAGCCGGCTTAGCAGGAGCCTGAGCAAGAGCTGCAATGGTAAAAGTAGAAGCAACAATAGCGGCGATAATTGATTTCATTTTATTTCCTTATAAATTAAAAAATTTACAACTCCACATCAGCTCGTCACCATCGATACTATCTAAGGCCACCTTCTGAGGTAAGGAGATAGTCACCAGGCAAGGACTTACTAATTCGTTCTGGTTGATTCTGTTGCCAAGTTCAACCAGAAAAACTCCGGTCAGCGTTTAGGCTGCCAGTGCAAATCTTTCGTCGTTTGCGTTTAACGTTTTGTTTCTTCGGCTGAGCAGTCCCAACCCTAACGGCTTTCACATTGCCGAGTCGTCTATCTCTCTACTCATTGCCCTGTCGAGTCTATTCACCCCCATCAGAAGCATACCACACTACTGCAACATACAATTAGATATGCTTTTGGTGGAGGTGGGGGGATTCGCACCCCCGTCCAGAACACTTTTCAATAAACTTCATACGACTATAAATTAAGCATTCTACAACGGTGTAAGTACAATCGTTTACCACTACAGTAATCGTTAACTTACCGTATCTACCCTTTGTAGATAGGGACGTTAGTTAAACGTCTTTCTCTGCCATGCTTAAGTTATAAACAGTAGTAATATTTATATAACCTTAATCTCAACCCCCAACATATAAATTTTAACGTTAAGGCAATAGAAAATCCACTAAGATTACTGGGTTTCGGTAAAAAACTTTACCGTAACAGAAAATTAATTAAGATTACTAGATTTTGGTAAAAAAACGTTACCGTTACGCCCTGAGGCAATAATACACAAGTAACTATTATTTTCAACACTTAATAATGCAGTAAATGTTTCACTTTTTTTATTATAAAACAAACTAAACATCCGCTCAGCTCCATCTGCCACATCTTTACCAATAAAGATCGGTACCTCGTCAAAATGTTTTATAAAGTCTAAGGCTTTTGGAGATAATTCACATACAATGGGTAATAAGGCATTAACTGCTGTATCTTTAGCCTGTAACGGTTTGATAATTATTAGACTCGTAAAGATCGCGATAATACAAAAGATTCTTAACATAATCGTCTCTTTTTTGTTTAAAAATTTGTGGTGGGTTATCATCCACAGAAACTAGAATGACGATTTTACTCACTGGTATTTTAAACTGCTCTTCAAACATAATTGCGTATGCCGAGCATTGCATAAAATAATTTTCTATATACTCTTCTTTTTTAGGTCTAGAAGATGTCTTAAAATCTATAATTGATAGGTTACCATCAAACTCACCGATACAATCCACTGTACCCGCCAGCCTTAGATGATCGGAGTACATACGAGTTTCTTGAGCATGTATATTATTTATTTGATGTAAAACGGTCTTGAATTGTTCAAAACGTTCTTTCTCTATAGGAGTACGAAATTCAACCTCTTTATTGTCGAGATAATTCTCACATAATTTATGAAATGCAGTACCTCTTGTAGATGCGGCCGTGGTAATTTTTTGTGCCTGTTCATGACCAATTTTATTTCGCCACTCTTGAATACCGCGTTTACTGTACTCAGAAAGAACGGTAGTAACCGAAGGGTATTTGTTACCCTCCGGTGTTAAATAGTAACGTGTACCGTTTTCGTTTAGTTGTTTTAATTTAGGAACTTCACGGTCAAGCTTTACATGATGAAACATAATGTTTAATGATGCCCTGAAAGCACCTCTATAGCGTGATTGTAATGTTTGATTCTATCTTCTAAACCTATAGTACCACCGTTAATTTTTTTAGTAAGTGTCATTATATCATTAGCATCGGCAAACTGATTAAGTTTATTTCGCGCCCAAAACCAGCAGGCAGAATGAATGGCGTAGTAAGGATCTAAAAGTAAATCAGGGTCTTCTAGTAAAGTTTCATCTTGAAAGAGCGCCTGAGAACAGGCACGATAATTATCTTTACCGGTTAGTTGAAGTAGCCCGCGACCTCGATATTTCCAACCGTCACCAGTTTCTTCTGCCCCATTACCCATTCTACCCCCGTAGGATTTATTTGCGATAGCCTGGGGGTTACCAGCATACCGCTCAGCAATCCCGGCCGGGTAACGCTGGGGCCAGAGTTTAGTTAAGGTGGCGGCTTTATAATTTAGATTTTCTTCTAACATCGAAAACCCGCCTGATTCATGAGCGCATTGAGCAACGAAAGCTGCCACGCGCTGTATGGTGCTGATTTCGTATTGAGGTAA
>Ga0194133_10001710_pt1 | contig 36827 bp, 57 predicted proteins | sample TA2KigOf40mmetaG_FD_155448 | JGI IMG/M metagenome (GOLD analysis project Ga0194133, IMG submission 155448) | Freshwater microbial communities from Lake Tanganyika, Tanzania - TA2015055 Kigoma Offshore 40m | ecosystem: Environmental > Aquatic > Freshwater > Lake | place: Tanzania: Lake...
GTGAGCTTGTCACGAAGAACTACGAGCGTGCTACTGCTAGGGCAGAATACTGGCTCGAACGTGGCGCTGGTCAATATTTCGTGCACATTGAGCAGGTAGTAGTTAGGTCATTGGAAGTTTGGGTTAAATAAATAATTGTTTAAGTTAATACCAGAAAAGATACCCCTAGGGCCAAAAAGCTCTAGGGATATCTTTTTTATGACTAGTGGAAAGACCCCTAGCCAAAGGTAATGCCTATCGCGCCTACAAGACGATAGGAGAAAGGAGGGGGAATCGTGTCTGAAGACATGGTTCCTTACCAGCAAAAGCCTGTCGTCAACATGGACGATGCAATGCTCGAGCTGCGGAATCTCTTGGGTCTTACCACCCTTGAGTTTCAGCGACTTGCGCTGCATTACCGTGAAGCCGGTCAAGTCGAGCTCGCAGCATTCGCAACTGAGTGCGTCAACAGTCTCGACAACAGGTCGGAAATGCTGAAATTCATCCCTGGCAGATATCAGCAGCGGATGAAAGACAACAGCATTTAACTGCGGGTAACTCTTCTGAAAGCTTCGGGCTTTCGGGGCAGATGAATGGGCCTGGCAACAGAAACCATCATAAAAGAAACACCCTTGGGGGTTGGCATCCCCAAGGGTTTTCTTTTTATGGCTAGAGGAAAAGCCTCTAGTCAAGGCTCTAGGAGGGGCCTAGTTATGTATGCAATACAAACCACAAGCAGGAAAGGAGAAACCATGAAGAAGATCTTGATCGTCATCATGGTCGTTGTTTCGGCGGCATTTATTGCTGTTCGGATCAACCAGTTGGTCAACCCACCCGCTGTCAGCTGCGAGGCAGACAGTGTGGTAGCCGTGTACGGTGACACGTACTGGAACCTTGAGCAGTATGCAAACTGCACAGGTGGTATTGACAAACGAGACAGGGTAGATGCAGTCATTCAGTTCAATGGTGGATCACCAATGATCCGCCATGGACAGATGATTTATTTCCCTTAAAGTAAGTGAGTAATAAAAAGAATTCCCCGAGCTGGTACCCCCCGCCAGCTTGGGGTTTTCTTTTTATGACTAGAGGAAAGGCCTCTAGTTCGTCTGATTGGATAGACATTAAATGTCCATGATCCCAGCGTAGGCAGTAGCTGGACAACACACTGCTATGGAGACACGCGTGCCATTTACAACAGCGTGTACTAAGGAGGTAGATTATTTCTACTTTAACAAAACAAACACTAACATTAAAGCAAGTTGATGATATCATCAATTCTGCCGCCAGCGAAAACCGACTCTACCATTACAATGGTGGACAGGTATTCATTCGCTTAAGCGAGTTGGATAACATGATGATGGTTATCGACCATTCAACACTAGATATTACAGTTGAGTTGTTTGATGGAACTGCATACCTAAATGCATACACAAACAACAACGCTGAATACAGCAGGCGTATGCAGGCTGAGCCATCAAAATTGGCTGTGTTGTTTGCCTAATTAAGTAAGTAAATAAAAAAGATTCCTCCAGGGCCTTTCCCTGGAGGTTTTCTTTTTATGACTAGAGGGAAGACCTCTAGTTGTCCAACTTTGAGGTAGTGCTCCAAACAAAGGAGACAACTATGTCAAAAGAAAACGAAGAAGAAGAAATGATGAGCGATCATCAAACTCTTGATGAATTCATCAAAGAGCACACAAAACTCAAGGATGATAAAATCATTAAGGAAGAATTGGAATCACAATTCCAGTACTTCTTTCTTGAATCAATCATTCTGGAACAGAAGTTCGAAGAGTTTGATTAAGTAAGATGAAACATTGTGCTATTTTGAAGTTGGATAATAATACAAAAGATTCCCCTGGGGGCTAACGCTCCTGGGGGTTTCTTTTTTATGACTAGGGGATAGGCTCCTGGTCAAATCAAAAAAGGAGGAATATAATGCAAAACTACAATCATCTTCGTGACGATGATGCAACCATCATCGAAGCATGCAAGGCTCGCAAGAAGAAGATTGCTGAACGCAACGTTCGTTTGCGTGTTGAAATGCTTCAATACGCAATGCGCGATTCTTTGCGCTATGGCAACCATGTCTAGTACTGTAAGTTAATACCTCTAGTCAAACCAAACATATAACAAAGGAGAAACTATGCGTACATCACCACGCTGTGTTGGTATAATAAAACCAACAAGTAAGCGAGTGTTAAAGAATGGGTTGGTGAGATATCCCCAAACAAAAGGAGATACAACTCAACAACGGTGCACGAAAAGCATCAACTGCCCACACCACAGGGCTGCTAATGCTAGAATTATGGAACTTCCATTAGAAGAGCCATATGTAGAGTTAACAAGAGAGCAAATAAGGCAATTGATCAACATTGGTCACATGGCTGAAACAGGCCGACCATACTACCTATAGACCATAAGTCAAAGGAGAATAACAATGAAATCATTAAAGCGTTTATTAATAATCTCTACTGTTGCAGTTTCTTTTATTGGGATCAATGAAAGTTCTGTTTTAGCTAGAAATAACAAATGTGTGAAAGTTGGCACATTTAAAACCACAGCACAAGTTAAATACGAATGCAAGAGATTGACCAGGGGTCTCAGATGGATAAAGGTGCAAACAGAAGTTGTACCAACAGTACCAGCTGAAATCATAATATCAATTCCAACTGATTGGTCAAACATTGAGAAATATGCAGAGAACATACCATATGCATCGTGGAAGGCAAGTGTTAGTGCGATCACCAATGGTATACCTCAAATGCCAAAGTTGAATATTATCAATGGTTCGAATGCCGTTGTTACGAATGCTTCGCCCGAAACTGCAATAAATTTGGCGTCGCGGTTGTTCTCGGCTGCCGCTCAACCGACCCAATTGACGATCATGCGTTTTGGCTATGAAGATACCGAATGGGCACGTGCACAATGGGTTGCGAAATTTGGCGGACAAGATGATTCAGTGCCTTCTGAGGTGCAAAGTAGCTGTGCGACGCCAACTACTTGTTGGGGTGGCACGGCTCGAATTACAAGTAATGACGAGGCATGGATCTTGTTGGCGACAATGAAAGCAAATACCTCAAGTTCTGGACACGTCACTGGTGCGCTTGAGGCTCACGAGTATGTACATACAATTCAAGCCAAACCATTTTCGGGCGTAAAGGGTCGAACATTCAATCACCTGCCGCGATGGTTGCTTGAGGGTATGGCTGCTTGGTCGCAGGCTGCAGTATTGGGTGTCACAAGTTTTGACGCATACAAAGCCGAGCGCACCCGGGAAGTAAGTAATTTCAAGAACTCTGTTGCCTGGCTTGAAGCGTTTCTTGCACCGACTGGCACCAACTGGGCGCACTGGAATAGTTATACCGGTAACGACTCTTGGCGTATTTACGATGTGGGATTTCTTGCAACGGAAGCGTTAGTAGCCCTCAAAGGACCAAATACTGTAATGAGCCTGTATGCAAAAGTAGGAAGTGGTCAAACTTTTGATCAAGCGTTCAATGAGTTATATGGAATTTCTTGGGTTGAAGCGCATAAAATAATTGCTCGTGTAATTTCCTTACAAATTAATAAATAATCTTATTAAAGAAGAAAGGGTCCTCCGGGGCCCTTTTTTCTTTATGACTAGACATAAAGTCTTAAGTCCGTCTTATTGCATCTGACGCATGCGATGCATGATCCCTGGTTATTGATTACCCAGGTTAAACAACGTAATTAGAGAGACACTATCTCTCTATAATAAATAGTGTAATAAGGAGGTAGATTATTTCTACTGAAAACAACACAACCAATGTGACTATGCAGAGGGTCGTTCCTTGCATAGATTGCAAAGGAACAGGAAAATGGCCAACATTGAACAATCCGGAAGGCGTGCACTTTGCATGCAAGGGTACGGGTTCATTGAAAGAGATGAGCGAAAAGCAGATCTCTTTCATCAGGAACTTGTTCAAAGAGTTGATCAAAATGAATATCATCAACAAAGACAGCAATGAATACCACGAAATGGTTCAAACAATGAAGAACCACTTGAATGGCATTGAATTGCGGTCAAGCAAGTGGGGATCAAATAAGATTGAGGAATACAAGAATCGTAAGAATCGTGTCCTTAATTCAAAGAAGCCGGTGTATTCGGTTGAGTACATCGAACCACAAGAAGAGACTGATATATACGGATACTGATGCCGCCAAGCGCATCAATAGATATCAAGTCAAGGAAGAGAGGGTCCTTCGGGACCCTCTTTTCTTTATGCCTAGGACATAAGTCTCAGGTTAATAAACTAATATAATATTTTTTAGGAGGAAAATAATCTATGAGTAAATTCCATATTGCCGGGACTGGCTCTCGTGAGCTAATTCTGGACAAAGACAAGCGTCGTGAGGTCCGTGATTATCTTGCGGATCTTTTGACAAAGGCAAAAGCTAAGCATGGTGGCAATCTGGTTGTTATCAGTGGGATGGCAGAAGGCTTTGATGAAGCACTCGCGCGTGCTGCAATCATGGCTGATGTGCCGTTTATTGCGGCAATTCCGAGCTCTGGTTACATTGAGTATTACTGGGGTAAAACCAGCATGCTCAAACGCAACAGAATGAGCGAAGCACTGGAAATTTTGTCAAAGGCACTGGAAATCGTTTACGTGTGCCCACCAAGCAAATATGGCAATGGCGTTAAGCACTCGCAAAATGGTGGTGCCAACCTCGACCGAAACGAGTGGATGGTTGACCACGCAGACATTGTGTGGGTATATAATCCAACTACCGCGGGTACTGCTAGGTGTTATGCCTATTGCAATCAGGTAAATAAGCAAACGTTTATTATCAATACCAATGTCAAGATTGATGAAAACGGTATGACGATACCGCCAAGCGCATAAATAGTTATCAAGTCAATAAAAAGATACTCCAGGGATTAACGTCCCTGGGGTATTTTTTTTATGACTAGTGGATTCGCCTCTAGTCCTACTCTCTAGGAGGGGAGTAAATCATGAATAATAAACAAACAACAAACAAGGAGGAAATGGTGTATAAAGACACTATTTATGCAAAAATGAGACGGGCACTTTACAATGCCGTTCTCGTAGGTAAGGAAACGCAAGAAACTCAATGGGACGAGAATGGACGATGCCACATGGCTCAGACATTTGGTGACCGTGGAATTATTGCAACAATGCAACGAAAAGCAAATAACAAAGGATGGGTTGTATTCTTTACTCTGTGTATGTACAAGTTGGAAAATCAAACTCCATTCATGCGTGATTTGAAAGTTAGATTAACTATCAATGAAACTCCATCTGGAGTAAGATTATTGTGGTTTATTAATGGTAAGCCACAATGGATGATTGATAGTAGTCAAATGGCTTCCTCGTGGAAATTCCATCGTACTGGATACATAATTAAAGAAATTATGAATCAGATCAAGAGTATATATTCTCCTGAAGATTTTATACCAATCTTGAAGTACATGCAAAATCCAGCACATACAGAGTATAGTGTGTATGGTCTTAACCAAAAATGGATAAAGAAATTATCAAGTGGAACAAACCCTAAACAAATCTTGAATACAATCTATGGCAAAGATGGTCAAGATGGTTTGAGCAAGCATGCATTTGGTGGAATCAATAAAATCAACAGTTTCGCTACATTTGCTGTAGCAGCTGAGATAGTAAGATACCTCAGGTCATTTGCTCCATCATTCTTTGACAAGATTAACATTGGAGATTTTGGTGGAGATAACATTGCATACATGGGATTGATGTACGCCGATGTAACTGACATTCAATATTTCACTAAGTACTTTAATAACAATAAAATCCAACAAGATTTTATTAATGCTATTAATAACTTTGAAATGTATCCACATCCTGATTATGACACGTCAGATCCTGCAGAACGTTTCTTTAGAATGCGTATTTGGGGGGAAGCATGTGATTCCGGCAGAATGTTCAAACAAATAAAGAACAAAGCTGTTCGGAGAAACCTTATTGCATTTAAGGGCACAGTTCAAGAAACTCATGATCTTATCACTATTGAGAATGCAAAGATATCTCGACAAGATAAGAAAATCAAATACACCAAGAAGCAACTTGAACTCGATAATCAACATGTAACAGATAATATTATTTCTGTTCTCCCGAAATCAACTTTTGATTTGATTTTGTGGGGCTCTCAACAACACAACTGCATTGGTAGCTATGGCGAACGCGTTCTTCGTAGCTCAAGTGCAGTAATTGTTGGATTTAGAGACAAAACAACAGGCAATTGGATTGGTCATGCTGAGTTGCATACCTATTTTGGTAGCGATCAAACTCGTTGGGGTATCCAACAGTTGAAAGGCAAATACAATGCCGACCTCAATGAATCAGAAGACACTGTAATTAAGGCGTTCTTGAAGAACACAATTGAGGCTTGGAATAAATTATTAATGCCAGCATAAAGTTTTACCTCAGGTAAATAGAAGATAAGGGTCCTTCGGGACCCTTTTCTTTTATGCCTAGTTTTAAGGTCTCAGATAACTGAGGTTGCTAGGTAAGTAACACAAACCAATAAACCCTTAAGGAGGGGAAATGAAAGACCAACCGGTCAAACCGCCCGATGCAGCGGACAATGCATCGACAAAGGAGAAGAAGATGCCAAAAGGTATCATCACTTTCCTGAAGGGACGCTTTCGCGTTCTGACAAATAACCCAACTCCCAAAGAGGAGGAGGCATACAATTTGTCTCAGGAAAAGAAGAAGCCAGTCCCGTTTGCACGGATCAAGACTGTCACTGGATACAATTACATCCAGGACATCTTTGCTGTGCAGACTGGTGACTTCACTTACTCCTTGTTGGAGAACAAACTTACTAAGCGGGGGATTAAGTTCCGCTTGGGAGTCGTTTCCAATAAGGATCTATCAGAGCTCGTGACCAAGCACGAACTGTTCAGTCTCAATGACATGATCAGTAAGTGCAGGTTTGCATGGGCTAACGCATCATACACCTTCTTCCTGGAGGTCCAAGACAGTAAAGAAGCATCTAGCTTTGATCTGTCTGATCTTGGGTTGGAGGTCTATGACTTCAAGAAGACCAGTAAACGTTTGCAAGAGGTGACTCGTATCACACAAATGCATGCGTCTGGTCAGATGGACAAACTGGACTATCGAATGTTGGAAGATCTTCCTGGTGAAGAACTGACATACGACGGTCCTGTGTTTGTTAGCGAATCCTTTGCAGTGCGCTCTTGCTTTAAGATGGCTGATGGGCCAACTAAACGCAAGTACATTGCAATGATCAATCGCGGCAAAATAGGTCCAATGATTGGTCGTATTCTGATGGATCAGGGTGAAGTTAAGGGCCTTTTCCACGTTGTTCCACGACAACAGCTAGGTGCGGATGTGGTTTTCCACAAATCTGCTCTTAAGCGAGAGTTGAAGACCGACGATGGACGTTGGCACTATACTGCCTTCAACCACAAGAACCTCCACACTGCTATGTGGGATATGCAAACTATGTTCAACAATCATACTTGGTTGATGACCAAAGAGCAATTCACACTGGACATGCAGTCTATTGTCACTGACTTTAACAAGTCTGTTGAGGATGGAAAGCTTCCTGACTGGATAATCCACCAGGAAACTGACGGGCACAAGGATGACTCAGCTCCACAAATAGAGCATGTGACATCTGGCTGGAAGAAGAGTTACATTCGCTGGCAACAAGCTGGCTTTGATGTAACCGCATCTAGCAACCTTGTCTACATGGCTTTTGGATCATTGCTGAACCAAATGCGTTCTGCTTTGAAACGAAACACGTGGTGGGTTCCTATTTCAAATGCCTTTACGGCGACAGTAACCACCTTCGATGCTTTGGAGGTTATGGGTAACTTTGAGCTGCCTCAGCACAAACGAGACATGGTGTTCTTTGATGAACGCTTTGGCTGTGTTGTGCCGACTAAGCGGTTCATTGAGACTGCTGACCTTCATGACACGTGGGACCAAGATGGTGATCAGGCTAAGTTTATCCGCATTAAGTTGTGGAGTTCTTCGCCTGTCATGAGCCTTGATGGATACAATCATCAAGAACTCAGGGAGACATTTGTCATTCCTGCTGATTTGGTAGTGCCAAGCACTCCTGAAGAGGCAATTGACGTGTGTGTCGTTATACGTTCACCAAACAGTCCTGGAGGTTACTCTATCGAACGATTTGATGCTGAAACGATGCCATGGCTTCGTGTGGCAGAAGATCGTGTACAGGTAATTGATCTGGTTAAAGCACCAGCTGCAATAAGCACACTGCTTGCTGCGGTTGAATGCGGTCAGATTAATAGCTCCACTACTTACAGTAAGGAATTGTTCAACCGTGATCATGCTCTGAACATGATCTTGGCACAAATGAATAATCCTGGTGTTGGTAGGTACGCTAATCTCATTATGGTTTGGGCTGCAACATTTGGCCCAAGCTATCCTGATAAGCTGCCTGCAATTGGTAATGATGTCATTGACTGCGTTCAACAAACCGCAGACCTTGGTGCATTTGCTCAATTGCAAGGTAATTATTCAGAAATGGCTGAAAGCATTGCTCAGGAGATCATAGACAACGGTTGTGGTATTGACCGTTATGTCCTTGAGACCCGGTTCCCTGCACTCAGCGATGAGACACGCCAAATGCTGGAAGAAATTGCAGTAGACGGTCAGTTTACTGAGATGTACCAAGCATATGATCAAACTATTACCAAGGTGCAAAATATCGCATCCAAGGGTAGCTTTGATTTGCGCTTGACTTCTGACACTCGTAACAAGGTGTACAATGCAATTCCAGCAATAAAGGAGTCAACATCTGTTTGGTGCCGTGGCATCTGGTCAAAGTATGAACGTGAACTCTCAAAGGTTGACGGTAAGTACTCTGAACTGTCCAAGAATACCAATCGTTTTGTAAAGATGACTGCTGTTGCTCAACGCACAGAAGAAATCTCTACTATCGTTGGTGCACTGTTGGACGAAGTCAAGGCAACATCACACCCTGAGCTCTATGCTCTTGCTCTCTACCGTTGGATCATTGATCCGGAACTGACTCGCAGTAAGTATGGCGTGTCTGACCGTATCATTTTCCAGAACGGAATAGAGGAACAAGAGACCATCATGGATCTCATTATTACAGCAATTAAGAACCTGAATTAATAGGTTCTTCCGAGTTGAGAGAGCCCCTGGGGAAACCTGGGGGTTCTCTCTTTATTCCTAGATCCTAGGTTTCTAGTCATAATATTAATAATTTTTTTATCTAGACCTTAAAACTCTATTCTAAATCCGCTCGGTGGGTCACTTAGACCTCAAACTCAAAATAGTTCAAGATTCTAAATCCTCTTTGGCTCTTTGCTCTAACGGGCTTGGGCCAAAAGGGGGGAGTTTTCCCTCTTTGCTCAAGTTTTATAACGGGCTTAAGCAAAAAAGGGGGGATTCTTCCCTACATAAGGGCCATTCTCGGGTAGCCCACAATATCCGAGAGAACAACAAGGAGCAGGTTGTGTCACTCACAATCTACATCAATACCGCTCCTGCTGTTCGGGAGAACAAGACCACTGGTGAGACTTTCTTCTCAACTTTGGTCGGCACTTCTGCCGAACTCAGGGCGACAATCCCACAGGCGGATGTTCTCAACTGGAACATCCAAGAGTGGCAAAAAACCACGCTTGACGCTGAAATCGCCAGGCTCCTCGACTACAAAGTCGAAGAGTCCTGCCCACACATCGTCCTGCCGACACACGAAGTCATCGACGCCTTCTTTCAGGCGAAAGGTGACTTGAGACTGGCAATCGTTTGTGACTCCGTCCAGCACGGACAGGTCACTGAAGGTGTTAACCCTAACACCAACAAGAACGAGCGTCGTATGGCTATCTGGCCTGAAGGTGAGTACAGCATCGAGCTGTTCAAGCCTGTTGCGAAAGCAAAGGTCAGTTCTGCCACGGCAGACCGCTTGCGTGAAAACAAGCAAGGAACACCAGTTGCTCTGAACGGACAAGAACCGTACTGAGCTAACTGCTCATTTCCCCCTAAAGTGGGGAGTGTGGGATACCCGAATGGCGGGTGTCCTGCACTCCCCCTTTTTTTTACTAGTTCTTCGGCTACCCCTACGGGGTAGACCTCAGAACTAGCTCGCTGGCTAACGCCAGCTCGATTCATTCTTGCCAACCCCTCCTTGGGATGTACTAGCCCAGTAGTATAATAATATTGTATTACTGGGCTAGACATTCTAAAAAAAATTCGACTAGTAGAATAGTCACTAAATCAAAAATATAAAAGGGGGGGTCTATTCACACTAAGGAGTATTTATGCCCACAAGAGAAGAATACATTCAATTAGCAATGAAAGATCTCGGTTTAACGCGCGAACAAGCCGTTGAATACGTCATGGAGCGTCAATACAATCACATGAACCATGAACAAGCAATGAATGAAATCAAAAAGAAATCATGGATTTGGGAGAACAATGACAACAATTAAAGTTAATACAGGCGTATGTCTGTATTGTAAGCAAGACGGTTTCGTTGAAATACCCGAAAACGAATACGTAAAAGGCGTAACCGCATACAATCAAGGTGCACTGATACAAGATGCATTTCCTAATCTAACACCAGATAAGTGCGAACAAATAATTTCTGGCACTCATCCAAAGTGTTGGGGTGAAATGTTCGGCGTTGTAACCTGGTAAAAAACAACAAGGAGTAAATTATGAGCACATGGAAAATAATGAAAGCAATGATGGCCGTTCAAGCAATTTGGATAGCCATAATTGGCATTTCAATCTTTGGTGCCGCCATGACAGACCCAAAGAACAAACAAAAGAAAACGAAAAACGGATTCCAAACTGAAAAAATGGAAGAAATCTACAACCATTACAAGCAAAAATCAAAAGTATAGATTCTAAAGGAAAACACACATGGCATCACCAGAAAACACCAAGTGGTGGGATGAATCAGCACGCTTGAAAGAAAAGAACAAACGCCGTTCACAAAAACGAGCAACAGAAAAACCATGGAAAACACTGCAGAAGAAAACAAACAAAGATTAAAAATATAACTTCTAAAACTGATTTGTGTAAATAATCATAGGACACATATAAAAGCCTATGTACTGGGAGTTAGCCTTGTCCCCAACGGATGTCGGAGAGAAAAAGACTCAACAAGGTTTACCCTTATAAAAACAAAAGTGCCTGCTATGGCACTTTAAATATGATAGCTTGGCCATTGATACAAAGGCGACCTAATAGTACTGTCTGGCATATGCAGGAAAAATGTTGTATCAATATGCTTCCTAAAAAAAATAATACTAGTACCCTACATAAAAGGGGGGGAAAACAACATGAATATCAAGATCATAGATGACGTGCCACGAAAAGGCTTTTGTGCCATGTGTCATAAAGTTTCGTCATCCACAATTACAGTATTAATTAGCTCAAAAGGTAGTCCAATCGCCAACACCGAAGATTGGTGCCTAAAACATTATCACTACATCAATCGTTCTACAGTAAAGGATAAAACAGCATGAAAAAACTTGCAATAGTCACTACAACAATAGCATTCGTTGTGGCGGGGTCAACACTATGCCTCAAGAAAATAAAACTGTTCAAGAAAGATAAATCATGAACGCAACAATTATTTGTATACTCATGTTATCTCATCTACTAGCTGTAGCCATAGGCGCAAAGTGGACGGCCAAACTGATCTATAATGATATTAAAACTAACTATCATGTAGATGAATTTGTGCGGAAAATAGAAGAAATTAAATCCAGACACAACCACCCCACAGCTAGACCTCACCATCCCACATCTAGGCCTCAGTTTTATGACTTAGAAACTGAAGAAAAGTTCGAAGAAATAATCGATAACTTCGACAACTGATCATTCTAAACTACCCCAATAAAAGGGGGGCAATCATAGAAAGGGGTGATGAATGTTCGAATGGTTCTTTGATTTAATAAGTGATTTAATAGATGCAATATTCCAAGACTAATGAAAGGAAAGAATATGCGTAAACTCGGAGAGCTGCTTGGTAAAACCACAGCAGGTAGTAAGGAACTGATTAAAAGTTCAATTAATGGTTCTAAAAAAGTGGCTTCTGTCACTAAAACAGCAGTAGTCGATGCAAAAACCGACTTTGTTGCGGGCTTCAAAGCCACCTCTGTTACACCAAAAGTGGATGTTGAAGAAATTATTGAAGTAACAGAATAAACCCAAAAGGGGGGATTGCGTATCTAATGCAGTCTTCTTATGCAATATCATATCAACAATATATCCCATAATATCACAGAAAGTAAAATATAATGTCAACATTGAGTAATATGTTCGGTATTAAAAGCGATGATCTCGCTCTTGTTACCGAAAATCCAGATGCGTTTAAGAGCCAAAGCAATACTACGCTACTTCGCAAGGATAAGCGGGTAAAAGCAAAAGGTTCAATTAACAACATTGAGATCCCAACCTATATCACCCTTGAGAGTGCCTTTTGGACTCGTCTCACAGTGCGTGACCACTACATCAACCGTCCAGGCGCAGAAGCCCGTACCAGCCAAGTCTTTGGTGGTGTCTTCAAACCAGTCAAAATGAAGGTTGAAGTTGAAATCAACGGTAAGACTATGCTTTTGCAGGAACTCATCCGCGACTTGATTGCTGAGACTTCCGCAGGCAAGTCAGTCGATGAAATCAACCGTATCATCGAAGACACAAATCTTCTTCGTGGATTCAACGAAGGTATGCCGTTGATGTTTCAACAAATGGGTGCCAGCGAAAATGGCTTCCAGCATGCAATTGAAATCTTCCGTTCCGCAGGAGCGGTAGACGACCTTGCTTCGTTGAAAGGCAACAACCGATTCCACACCTGCTATGATATGAAACAAAAGCAGGGTCTTGAAGTTGTGGCCTTTGAACTTGGTTCAGCAGACCGCAGTCAATCAAAGACTGGACAAGGCTTTACTGACATCGTTGATGCAGTCATCAGCAATCTTGTCCGTGTCATCGGTCACAAGACAACCGCTGCTATTCTTCGCAAAGAGATCGAAGAAAAAGTTGCAAGTTTGTCGCAGAGTGACATCAAGGCTAAACAGACAAAGATTGATTCTGAGTTGGCGATGAGCCGTCAGTACCCAGTCATTTGGTCTGGTGCTGCCCGTCAGAAGGACACCACTGAAACTGGTGATATGGTTACTCGTGACAAATACAACGCAGTTAACGCACCTTGTGGTCGTTGGACTGTTCTTGTCAATAATCAGACAGAAGATTTGGATGTCTGGTCAAACTCGACCAAACAACCAACCAACGCTGTCACCACAGCAACTGCAGTTGTAGATACATCGGTCAAACCGTTCTAACTGCAACCAACATTTAAGTTCTACTCTGGAATACTTTACCCCCATTGTGTATTCCAGAGTAGACTTAATAAAAAAATAACACTAGACCCTTAATGAAAGGAAGGTTCTATGTATATTCTAGCATTAGCAATCCTTCTTGGACTTGCTGTGGCAACCGTCACAGAAATTGTCTATGAAGTTATGCCAGCTATCAACAAAGTTAAGTATCTTGGCAATCCAGATGTTCTGTTCCCACTACTCGCAATCATTGCAGTATGGTCAACAGATACCTCAATCTTGGGAGCCTATGGTCTTAATGGCGCAGAATGGTTTGATGTTGTAGGTTCAGGATTGGCTGTCGCCGCCGTAACCAAAACAACAGATGCCGTAGTTAACTATCTTAACAAATAGTAAAATATAAACAGATCGCTTGAGTGAGCGAAAAAAGTTAGTGTGGGTGGTAGTGATCGACCTCTATCACCCACACTAATTATAATATTATTTTTTTATTCTAACTCAAAAGGAATTAAGATGAGCACACCAACGGAAGTACTTGAAATTCATCGCTGGATGAAAGATGCAGCATGTGTAGGCAATAGAGAAGCTAATTGGTTTCCAGAACCAGGTAAAAGATCAGGAACAGCACTTGCAATAAAAATATGCAAATCTTGCCTAGTCAAAAAAGAATGTCTTAATTATGCAATTACTCGCCCAGAACTAACAGGTATATGGGGTGGAGTTAGTGCAAGAGGACGTCAAAATATTAGAAGGAGCAATAAGTGAATGGATATCCAACAGATTATCCTTGTCATGGTCTTCACATCTGTCATGGGTGTGGGTCTATGGCTCCGCATCATAGCCAAGAAAGCCTTCCAGATAATGGGTGGACATTTGACCTTAACGACCTTGGATACTATGGCGGATTTACAGACTCAATTGGTGAAGAACCACAACGAATGAGATTGTGTCACGATTGTGTGCTTAAATTCTTGAGAACATTTCCTCTCATAAGCATGTTCATACAACCAGGCAGTCACAATATGTTTGGACCCGATGAAAAACCATGCTGTAGATACGCATGGAAATCAGAGTCCATAGGAAATAATCATATCACATTGCTGGCCACTGAAGATGGCGAATCTTGGACAATAATGTAGTACTTCTTTCCTATAGGCTTATCTATATATGTCTATAGGGAATAAGTACCTTTTGCCCTTGTTTTCGGGGGGGACCCGCGAAGCGGGGGGGCCCCGACTATGTAGCGTACAGCCCTCGTGGCTGTATAAGAAAAAAATAAGCCTAGGCTTCAAGCCGCAGGCTAAAAAACTTTTTTTACTACGTGTTGTCATAAGCATCTGTTATCTGCTATGATATACATGTCAAGTAGTATACGACAGTAGGAGGAATACAGATGCCTCGACAGCATCAATCAAAAGCAATCAAACGGGTCTTTTCAGAACTGACAAGACTCGGCTTTGTAGTAGAGCAAAAGAAATCTGGGTCTTATAGGATTGTGCCCCCTTCAACAATCAGTGGACCCATATACACTACTCACGGCACAGAGTCTGCATTGCACCCAATGCGCCGTGACTTTAAAAAATATTATAATATAAACTTGAGCTCTATCTCCTAGATAGTGCAGTTTACTCCTTGTAAGGTGTGGGGTAATTTAGTGTGATCTAAGTTACCTCACACCGATAATATTAATATATAACTATAAAATTAATAATAATAGTTAACTTAAAATAAGAATAAATTGTTGTCGATATAAAGAATTGGACCCCTCTCAGGGGTGGACCCATTATAACATATATAAACTATATAAGGTATATAAACCATTTATGTATGTTCCCCCACTCGTCCCCACTTGTCCCCATTCTTCTATCGCTATGAACATAACTCAAAACAATGCCTAATCACACTTAGAAAAAATATAAGGATTATTTATGGATAGCCCTCAAATTGTAGTAGAACAGTTTCTTTCTGATCTAATCAATGATATATATCCGACCCTTAGTGATGATATGTCTTATCTCTATGGATTAGAAGATAAGCAGCTTTATGTTCCGGGGGCGGCTCAATTGTTAACTACAAAAAAAGACATATATGATATGCTAGCAGATAATGCGACTAAAGCCTATACAATTATGTATGACGTCCTTGCATTCTTTATTTGGGGATGGGGTGCTCCCTTTTCAGATAATGGAAGCTTGGATGTTCCTCCCAGTCAACACCCAGATAGAATAAGAATATTTTTAGCTATGTTTTCTTATAGCGATGGAAATATAATATCAGTACTTAAACATTGTGACGATACAGATCAAAAGTTAGAATTCCAATATGGTAAACAACAAGGTCCATTGTATGATGTAATTAAACATTTATACGTTTAATCTATAAAAGGTTAAAAAATTATAAAAATTTTGCGGCGGATTGCCCTGGTAGCTCAGTGGATAGAGCACCGGACTTCTAATCCGTAGGTCGTACGTTCAAATCGTATTCAGGGCACTAGCTATGGTAATTTAAAGCAAAGGCTTATCACCAAGCCATCAGCAGTGTAAGCCCCGGACATGAATTTCTTTCATGTGATAACAATCAATCAAAGATTGAGTCTCTACCTCCAATTAGGAACTTCTTTGTATCCACCCATATTACCCCATATTGGGTGCCGGGGTTTACACCCCTTTTTTTAGAAAGGCACCAATTAGTATATAAGAAAGAATAAAATGACTATATTAGAAAAACAAAGTACAGTACAGCCATTGCCCAACAGACTGCCCTTAACAGATGATCCTAAAATTAGAGGAATTTTAGCAGTTCATTACAGTCTTTGGCAGGGGTGCGAATCTATTGAGCACAATGGCAAACATTTATCAGTTTATCGGCCTGCACATAAAGGATATTCATCCGTAGTTATTCCTTCAGAATCTGGCTATAATTTTCTGTGGATTACACAGAACATGCAGTCTTCTAAAGACACTTACGGTGCGATGGCTATTCGTCGTGCTAGACAGCTTGGCGACGACAAAATGATTACCTGGATTGTAGACAATTCTAAAGGTAAATTTGTTTATGTCGGAAGCATTCATACTACGCATTATTTCAACGGAGATCAAGATGTGATAATTGAAAGATATGCGGAAGGCCAGACTGAAGTAGTTTACACTAACATGCCGTTTTATTTTCAACCCAAATCTAAATATTAAAATTGTTACACCCCTAAATTTATATAGGTTTGTGTTTCAATCCTATATAATAATATATGAGTTGTAATAATAAAAAAAATATTATCAACAAACTTGCATAATTTTCACTTTTATACTATAATATTTATATATCCTTATACACCCTAATTACACACAGAAAACGGAGATTGAAATGGCTAAGCCATCTAAAAACCCACTTATTACTCAATTCATAAATTCCAATACAAACAAAATTTATTCCACAAAAGAAATGTGCAAAGAGATCGGCGTCAGCCTTCCAACACTTCTTAGTTTCATTAAGAAGAATGCAGACCGTTTTGAACTTGTTCAGTACGGTGTTTACAAAATCACTCAGAGCGGTCAACAGTTTATCGCAAACGAGGTTTAATAGTTAATTTACTTTTAAATAAAGTTACTATTATTATATCATCTTTATAATATTGATGGTGCGCAGGATCATCTGCTTTAGCACGATATATTTTAATTAAAAAAATAAAGCAGATTCCACCAAGGAGTATTGGTATAAATACTTATAATAAAATAATATGTAGTATAATAGAATTAGTGCCCGTGACAAGCGGGCAGGGGAATAGTCCCTAACGTAACAGTAATACTGTGAAGTCGGAGATGGCTAACCTGCCATTGTGACGGGCATTTCGTATATGTCCGCACATCTTCGGTTTCGCAACCTGCGCCGTACTAATGGTGTTTCATAACATCAGACAAAGACGAAAAGGAGCGAACACGAAATGCAATTAGAATATATAAGAGCAATATTAACGTCTATCATTGCGGGAATATTTTTGTCTGCTGGTGTAGGCAATTCTTTAAATGAAAGAATTGAAGAACCAGTCCAGGAGCCTCCTAGTACAGTTAGAATACTAGTTGTGCCCGATAGATTAAATACACGCAATGCAATTGATTCAATTAAGTTCAAACACGGAGATATATCTTGGCTACCCATATTAGCCAAAGAAGCTGGTTGGCCACGTAAAACGTGGGAGCAACTAGGTGAAATTATTCTTCGTGAGTCAGGCGGCTGCCCCAATAGAGTTGGTGGAGATGCAGTTGACAAAAATTGTAACATAACACATGTCACAGAATGGAACCATCGTTCTGACACTGGATTGTTGCAAATCAATGGAGTCAATTACGACATTAGTCGCAACAAATGGGCCAGAATTTGTCTTGACCTTAATATTTGTCAACAGTCCCCATTGCTTGATCCATTAACTAACTTGAAAGCTGGTTACCTTTTGTACCAGTATTCTGGTTGGGGTCCTTGGGACCCTTGTACTTGGGGACCTAAGTATGCCCATAGGTGTAAACCTAGCAAATAGTTACAAATAAATATTATGACTAAAAAGGGGGGACTTGTTCCTTCCCTTTTTGTTAATCCAAAATAAGGCACTTAATCGAACTAAAGAAAGGTTAGTTCATGTTACTTAGTATGATGTTAATATTAGCCATTACATCAACTTTATTGGAGTTGATGATTGCCGCTAAAATAAAATGGTGGAGAGTTAAGTCTTACGAAAGCAAGTTATTCAATATGTTGAATTCGTTATTCCTATCATTTGTGATGGGTTTAGCTTTCAGTGCTTCTGGCTTGGTTGCTATGGGTGCTGGCATTTTATCAACTGTGCTTTCTTTTCCTGGTTATAAATTCCTTCATTGGAATTATGACAGTGAACAAGCACAAAAACATAATGGTAATATGATCGAACATTTGAAGTCTAAATGGTTTCAAACAATTAAGGATTTTTTCACACTTGTGTACAAATTCCTAAGAATAATAACGTTCCCAATTTGGGGAACTAGATGGGCAGTAACAAAATTAAAAGCAATTAAGACTAAATAAAAAAAACGAGTAGACCGTAGGAGGTAACGTGTCACTAATTACATATAGACCAATTGTTCGGCTTCGTTCAGAAGCAAATGGGCCACTTCGCAGTATGAATGATTACCAGTTCGGATTTTACGATACTGGTTTCCTTCGGCAGGCTATGAAGTCTACGCCTAACGCAACAAATTACAGAATGGCAACTATGCCCATTCCACAGAATCCACACGAAGCTCGGATTGCTGAACAGATTATTAAGCATCCAGATGTGTGTTATGCTGTAGTTGACAAGAATAAGATTGCAATTGTTATTGTAGAAAACAATCCAGGATGGTTATCAATCTTTAACAAGATGGGGTATGAAGTCTTTGCTGGTGATAAGACTGGCAAACGACTTAAAACTTTTCATCGTCCAGCATTGTTGAACGCTCACTTTGAAAAAGATGAGATTAAAGTTCACATTGCTGAACCCACAGATTATACTTCTTATGACTTCGAGAGCGGAGAGGTTTCACAGCGCCTTTGTGATCCATCCGTTACTAAACGCCTTCTTGATGGCGGTTTTGTAATTTCTCGTAAGTTTGTAAGAAGAGCAGTACAAAATATTCCCATGTATCATCCTGAAGATACTACTGACAACAAAGAATATTATTATGATTGGCGTATCCGTAAGAAGCTTGTAAAGAATCTTATGAAGGCTCCAATTCTTAATGTTCGCATTGTCTTTGAAGAAGGCTTTCTTAAAGGTAACGCAATTGTTGTCGATGAACACCTAATGCCAGATGATATTGATGTTATAACCAGCCGTGAAAATATTAAGCCTGAAATTAAGTATCACAATGGTTATCAATTTCTGGCTGAACCGCAAGGTTCTCATGAACGAGTAATTACTGACGATCAAACTGTAATCAATTTAGACAATCTTTTCAATACGTCCGATATGGACTTCTGGTTAACAGAAGAATATGAAAAGATGTTTAATGATGCTATTGATTCTAAACTGTTAACTAATTGGCAAGAAATTTATAAACGTCAATTTCGGAATGTTTCAACAGCAGAAGACGAAGAAGCAAATTCTCGTATGTCTTATGTGGGTTATCGTTGGGTTGCAAGCGGTATGAAAATTACCGATTCTCCATGGCTCTTTGAGACATTGGCAACAAGCCATGCTAAACCATTTCAGAAGCGCATTCCAATACCTTGCACTGTTTACGAACAGTTGATTCCAGAATCTTTAGCTCGTATGGCGGGTTATGATGTCGAAGTTGAGACTGAAACTATCCAACGTATTGATGAACTTGGAGTTCATGTCGTTGCAGACATTGACTGGCTTGAGATGTATGAATCTCATGGCGGTCACGACGAAGACGACTACTTCAAGTGTTTCTATCGTACAATGGTAGGTGGGCAAATGTATGATGGCGAACGTGTCGTCATCATATGTCGTTCTCCAAATGGCTATGGTGAGTATTCAATCTTTAGATATGTAGAAGGATCTTGGTCTCCAACATGGCATAAAGCAGATGGTACTCCAATACAGTTTCCTGAAGTTTCTGGTCGTGGATGGCCCACTCGTTTAAGTGATGCCATTTATGCTGGTGAAGTTAAGTATGGTAAACTTCCTTCTGAATATCAAATTAAAGTTAAACCAACTGGCCATTATACTCCTGACGATGTTATTCGCGACATGCGTGTAGCTATGGGTGGCGGTAATGTCGGCGGATATGTAAATGCAGTTATGGCTCATTCTCTTGTTTTGCACACTCATCGACCAAACCAATTATGCTCCATGGAAAAAGCAATTGACAAATGTATCAATCCAGATTATATTGAAGATGCTCTTGCTATCGATGCCGAAGCTAGAGCTATTGTTCGAGAAATCATTGATTCTAAACAGCCAATTGATGCTGAATTCTGGAGCCGTAGAGGGTTTTCCCGTTATCTAAAAGATGGTGAAACAGTTGATCTTTTCGAAGGAAAGATCAGTCACATGAATAACTTATGTTTAGATAAGTATCGTGATTATTGTTCGCGAATTCGTGAATGGTCACAAGCAAATGCTGGTCCACCACAGATCGTTCATGATCTTGGTAAGCGTTTGTATTTTCATGCACTGCCTATTGTAAGAAACTTTAGAAGTACAATTTACACAGTAAATACTTCTGAAGCTACTCAAGCAACAGGTACAATTGTTCGCAATTCTTGGGAAGAATTATATTCTGATATTGTAAAGATTATTGAATCTTTTGATCGAGAAGAAGACAAGCATGATTTTGTTCTTGCTATGTTTTCTGTGTCTTTAAAGGTTCCCACTTCCAATGGAAAAATAACAGATCAGATTGTTATGAATCGATTTGTTTATCCTTATTTGGAAGCAGCTTTACAATTTTATGGTATTGCAAATACAATTGTATTTTCTCCTACTAAAGATGGCGAAGTTAATATCTTTAGTGTCCAGAACAGAGAGTGGAGATATCCCAATTCAAGCGGAGATATTGTTGTTTACAATGATCCACTTGAATTTCAAAACGCTCATCGTATAGATAGCACAGTTGTATTTACAACTCCAGAACCACCAGTTAGACAGTCTGTTATATCTAAATATTAATAACTAACAATGTGAGTATACTCTGCTCACATTGTTAGTATAAATAAATAAATAAAGAAAGGAGTGCTTGTGAGCACTACTACGTCATATACAAATACAAATCCAATGGATGAGATGCTTAATAATATTCGCAATATTATTTCATCTCAACCTATTCGATCAGATTACATACCATATGTTCAAGAAAAAGATTCTGTTTCGTATAAACTTGGAAAATATACCCGCAAGACTGTATCTTACTTTAAAAGATCAGAAACAAAAGCTTCTGTGTTGATTGCAACATGGGCCGTAGAGAGCTTAGCATATGCTCTTACATTCCTTATGTTGTTAACATCAGGAGCTTTTATTACTGCGGCTCTTTGGACTGCTCTTTACGGCTATATAACATATGCATTCTTTGCTATGTTGCGTGACGCAGCGGTCGTGAATGCAGTTCTCCCAAAGTAATAATTATACAACAATGAACTATTCTCAAATTAAATCATATGTTTCTGATCCTGAATTAGAAATTTCGTCTATCAAAACTTCTTTTGAAGAGCACGTATCTTTAGCTGGTAAAGAAACTTATCGTCCAAGAGTTATGTTTTATCATTTCTTTGGCGAAAGACTTTTTGGTATAGTTTCTAGACCATACGTTGATCAGACTGATTATATTAGTTCTATTGCAGAAATGATGTACGCTTATTCAGCTTTATCTGCGTCCTCTGCTGTAATAGTTTTGGATAGCAATATCACCAAAAATGGAAATATAATTGGCAATTGTTTGAACGTATATTTAATTTCTTCTGATAAAGCTCATGCAATTACTATTCCGTATGAGCACATTTCAGATAATAAAGTTAATTGGAAATTATCTGAAGAAATTATTAAAGAAATTGATATGAGTACAAATTCTGGCATGCCTTCAGAAATGTTGGAATTATCATATGCTTTCTCGCATGTTGATGATCCCCCATTTTCAATGCCTGAATTATTATCTTATTATACTTCTATGGGTTTTGTATTCAAACCTTTTAGAAAACTTAATTATACATACATAGATTACGCAGGAAATAGCACATAGATTATGTCATATCTAAACCTCCCACAAGAAAAACAAGATCTTTATTGTTCAATTAAAGATAAAACTGTTATAATTTATACTAAAACAGAACCGTTAACTGATGAACAATTAGAAGAAATGATGGTAGATTCTCTACCATATGGATATATAGAACCTTTTATTTAAGGAAAATATGACTATAACATTACGACCCTATCAAACAGAAGCATTAGATTCTATTGTAAATTATCTTGGAAAAGGAATTAATCGACAACTAGTAGTGCTTCCAACAGGTTCGGGTAAAACTGTAATATTTAGTCATATTCCTCAGATTATATCTAATAGTTTACCAATGTTAGTTTTAGCTCATCGCGGTGAGCTGTTAACTCAAGCAAAAGATAAGATTCTAAAATCTAATCATGGTCTTGATGTTCAAACAGAAAAAGCAGAAGATACCGCAGAGCTTGATGGCGATGTGGTTGTAGCTTCTGTTCCTACTTTAGGAAGAGCAGATTCTAAAAGACTGTTTAAATTTCCTAAAGATTATTTTAAAACTGTAATTGTTGATGAAGCACATCATTCTGCTGCTGAATCTTATAGAAGAATTCTTGATTATTTTACACCAAATTTATTACTTGGTGTAACTGCAACACCTCAAAGATCTGATTCAGTTCGTCTTACAGATGTCTTTGATGAAATTGTATATTATAAAAATATAATTGATCTTATTCAAGACGGTTATCTTTGTAGACTAGTAGGATACAGAGTTAATACCGATACTGACATATCAGAAGTGGAGACATCTCATGGCGACTACATGGTTTCGCAATTGGAAGATACAATCAATACTCCTACTCGCAATGCTATTGTTGTTAAATCTTATTTGGAGTTTGCTCCGAACAAAAAGGCAATCGTATTCGCATCCGGAGTGGATCACGCCAAAAAATTGGCCGTATCCTTTGCGCAAAAGCAAATACCTGTACGAGTAGTCTTGGGCGACACACCAGACGAAGAAAGAAAAGATATCTTTTCTAAATTTTCATCTGGTGAAATTAAAGTAATTGTTAACGTAGGTGTACTCACCGAAGGATTTGATGAACCCTCTGTCGAATCAATTATTTTGGCTAGGCCTACTAGATCATCTTTACTTTATACTCAAATAGTGGGACGTGGTACACGTTTATTTGAGGGTAAAGAACACTGCATTATAATAGATATTGCTGACATGACCAAGGGTAAAAAACCTCTTGGTTTACCAACTTTGTTGGGCATGCCTGCAGATTTTGATTTGCAGGGTAGTGATCTATTGGACATTGCTCAAAAGTACAAAGAGCTTGAAGCTTATTGTCCGGGAGAAGCAGTACGTGTACTTTCTCCTGATGACATAGATTTAGCGTATAAACGCATTGATCTATTCATGCCCCCTCCGCCCAATGAATTCATTATGCAGTATTCTAGCTTTGTTTGGGCTGAAATTGCAGAAGGTGAATATCACCTTGGGTTGAATAACAGTGAATCATTAAAGATATTCACTGATACTCTTGGTAGAATAGTTGTAGCTCATATTCAAAAAACTACTGTTGGCAACCCCCCGACAGTAGGCATTTTGGGTTATCCAGCTGATATTCGAGAAGCATTTGCACGAAGTGACAGATGGGTGATGAACAATCGTTCACACTCAGTAAGTCTTATTGATAATACTGCTGCTTGGAGATACGACGCTCCTACCAAAGGCCAGATTACAACACTTAAACGCATCGGTGTGCCGATTACATCGGATATGACCAAAGGGACGGCAAGCAATATTATTTCTAAATATTACGAAGCCAATCCTAAACCCAAATGGCTTGAAAACAAAATAGCTTACAGCAAAAAATGGAATTAAAAAATGGCTAAAATACTCAATAAGCATCCAACAATTCAGCCTGAAAATTATCAAAAGACTAAAGATTCAAAAGATTTACGAGTTAAATCTTTGTTTCTTCCTTGTTCTGATTTAATGTATCCAGAATTAATTTTTGATCTTTCTTTTGATATAAAACAAAAAGTATTTCGTAACTTAGAACATATTTTTTTACTTCCATTACATCCTTATTATCATATTTATATTGACAGATCCATACAGTACGATTTAAAAAATGTTAATCCTGTAGCTACTTTTGTTTATCGTCAATCTATTCTTTCTTTTATGGGCAAAAACAGTACTGACACAATACATGGAGATGTATTATTTTTTGGTTCTGTTGATATAGACACAAAAGAAAATGACAATATTGATTATTCTGTTCCATACGAAATCGTAGAACAGATATCTAGATATTATGATTTTAGTATTTTTCCGTCTAATTAAAATAAAAAAATAGGGTCCGTTAGGATTCCTATAAAGGAGACACTCGTGTCACTAAGTGTAATGATAAATCAAACATCTGAAGATATTAATATGATATCTTCTATAAAAAATTATTTGCTTCATTTTGATCAAATATTTTATCAACAAAATAAATATTCTTATCAGGATAATAAATCAAATCAAGTTCCGCTAGAAGATATTGTTAAATGGTTAGATAATATATTATTAGTTCTTGATGATCCAGAATTTGGCCAAGAAGAACTTTATGACCCACTTGAATTATCAAGTTAACATTCGCCCAGGTGGCGGAATTGGTAGACGCAAGGGGCTTAAACCCCCTCGGTTAGAAATAACCGTACGGGTTCAATTCCCGTCTTGGGCACATTAAACAGAAAGCTAAATTATGCGGCATTTGCCAAAGAATATATCATACAATATTGCATGGATGGACAAAGCCTCTTGCAAAGGGCTTACACATATATTTTTTGGCAAATATGCCGAAAGACCACAAGCTACAGCAAAAAGAGAAGCTAAAGCTAAATCTATCTGTAACCAATGTCCTGTTTTTAAAGAATGTCGTCAATATGCTAGAGATAATTTAGAACTTGGTTATTGGGCTGGAGAGAACGAGTACGACAGATATTTAGCTATTCCTTCAAAAAAAATTCCAAGCGTATATTCTAAAGCTTTGAATACTTATTCTAAAAGGTTAGAATCACTTAAGGAGAATGAACATGAATAAATTACCCAAACCAACCAAAACTCAAGTCAATAGCGTAAAACAAAATCTTGCGCAGGTCGTTTATGATCGTCGTACTACACTTGGTATTAGCCAACAATCTTTGGCTAGTACTATTGGCGTGGATCGCAAGACAATTAATCGTATTGAGAACAGACATTTTTCTCCAAGTCTTGATACATTAGTGCGCATATTTACAGCTTTAAATATTAACTCTCAGAATGTATTTCGTAAAAAATAAATTAAGTCACTTACATAAGAGAAGAAAAATTAATGATTTTTTCTATATTAAATCCTGCTTTTTATGAAGCAGATTTTAGACCAATCATTGCTACATTATTAATTATAATTATTTCAATAGCTATTACGCTTATCAAGTATTGGCATTATTTTAAAAAAGATTTTGATAGTGATTGGGAATTATAATAATATAATATAATATAAGGAGTAATATGAGAAAGGCTATCTCCTGGATTGTTTCCGCATTTTTAATCGGAACTTTATTTTTTATAGACAATCCTCAGGCTAGTGCTAAAATATCAATTGATGTAATGCAGGCTACTGGCCCAGTACAGTTTAGATTAAATTTAAGTAAGGCTATTCCTTATATTTCTGCACACATTCCCTATAATTCAGGTTATAAGGGTAAAGACACTTACGTAGTGGTTATTGATTCTGGTGTTCAATCTGATCATCCATTTCTTGCAGGCAGAGTTGCTCTTGAAGCATGTTTTGCTCCTACCTGTCCTAATGGTACACCTAAACAGATTGGAGCGGGAGCTGCTAAACCAGTTCACTGGCATGGCACTCACGTAGCTGGAATTATTGCGGGTTCAAATACAAATATGCGTGGTGTCGCACCAGAAGCAAAAATTATTGCTATTAATGTTTTTAATATTTATGGTTCAACTTATGACAGTCATATCGTTGATGCACTTACTTGGGTTGATTCAATATCCTCTGAATATAATATTGCAGCAGTGAATATGTCTTTAGGTACTTCTCAAGTATTTAAGACTTCTTGCAATAATTATATTCCGGCACTTACATCTATTATCTCTACACTTAAATCAAAAAATATTGCTACTGTTGTTGCTGCTGGAAATGCTTATTCCTATGGTATGAGTTCTCCTGCATGCATTAATGATACAGTTAGTGTGGCAGCAACCCATTCAGACGCAGATCTTGTTACGAAATTTTCCAATGTTCATGAAGACACAGATCTTTCTGCCCCTGGAAATGCAATATATTCTTCTGATTCATTCTCAAGTTATCGCGTAGCTTCAGGCACATCTATGGCTGCACCAATGGTTGCTGGATCTTACGCAGTTTATAGATCTAGATTTGGTGTTCAGTCAGTTGATAAAGTCACGTCTGATTTTAGAACTACTGGCGCTGATGCCAAAGATGATTATACTGGTATAATTACAAAACGTATAGATTTTAGATCTTTGTTTAGCAATGGTTTACCATCTCCCACCACAACAGTTCCACCTACAACTACAACAACTTTACCAGGAGCAACTACAACAACTACTACAACGGTACCTCCAACGGATGAAGAAGTAGAGTTTGGTTTATCTCTTCCCTATATTGTATCTTTAAACAAGTATAAACCCAATACATCTTACATGTATTTAGATTTTGTTTATAGATACAACGGAATTAGATTATCTTCTTTTATTTTAGAATGTAGATATACAGGTTTACCAACTGTTATCAAAACCATTCCGGATCGCAATAAAAATTATAATAATTATTTTATTAAAATTTCCACTGTTTCTATTCGTTCATGCAGAATGGCTGCAGTAGCTTATGATGGTACAATTGGCCAATATAGTAAATTTATTTTAGTTAAATAATTTTAACAAAAAACAATGACTTTGCTGCGCCCTTAACTTACTTGAGCCTCGTGCTAAACTAAAAATAATAACATACAGTGATATGTCTTTTTAGTTTTTTTTTAATATAACGACATTAGGAGAACACATGCCACCATTCGGTAGAAAGCAAAAGAGAGCAGAAGAACAACGCACTCCGACCGAGGTTGCCATAGATTCTGCCAAGACTTCTTTATACAACTTGTGTACTCCGATGTATGAAGCGCAGCATATTCGTTTGCGCAATCCTGTTACCGGATTGGATAAATTGTATTCTTCTTTTAGTCCGGTTTTTTACGAAGCATTTTATGAATTGGTACAGTTAGGTTTGAAAGACAAACTTATGTCTGAAATTGATTTTTTTGCTAAAAATATAGATTCTAAATGGTCAGATGTTTATACTAATTTAGAATTTTATATTGATTCCAAAGAACAAGGTAAAGATAATGAAGATTAGCAGTTTGAAAAGTGTTTCTTCTCCTGTCATTGTTTTGAATTATCTTGGAATGAAGAAACGATCTAATATAATTTGGATTGATTCACAGGATATTATTGATTTTTTTTTTGTAAGATTTAAAGGTAGCAAAAAGAAAGATGCTCATTTTCGTGCAACAATGCGCAAACTTATTAAAGGTAATTATGTTCTTGCAAAAAAAGTAGATAATCTATATTGTTATTCTATAACTAAATCTGGTTCCGAATTGCCTTATTTAGTCGCCCTTGCAAACAAATTGGACGATAGTACAAGAATCGATAACTATGATGAATGAGGTCCAGGTCATGGATGAAAAACAGACAAAAATTGAGCTCATCAAAGACAGGTTCGTCGAAGGTTGGTTGAAAAATATAGACGTCGACGAAGGTTGGTATCAAATCGTTATTGATTGCGACAGAGAGCTTTCTGAGATAGATCCTGAATATCAAATTTATCAAATCAAACAAAAATTTGGCGCTCTTCGTTATTACACAAAGATAACACAACCTTTTAATGAACAGCTTTATCTCAAAGCTGCTTCTATAGTTAATAAATACGAATCAATTTCAAAAGTTACTTGTGAAGCAACAGGGTTGCCAGGCGTTTTGATGAAATCAAACGGTTGGTATAGAACATTGAATCCCAGTTGGTGTTCCGCTTCAGAAACTTTTAAAAATTACAGAATAGTAAATACTGTTGATTTCGAACTTTTGCAGGATAGAGAAGATAAAGATTTTAATTAGTGCATTATTTGAGGGCCGTTAGCTCAGCGGTCAGAGCAGGGCACTCATAATGCCTTGGCCGTAGGTTCGATCCCTACACGGCCCACTATAGAAAGGAGATTATATGAAAGTAGAAGATTTAGATGATAATGAAGAAATATGGCAAGGCGGTCCCACCGCTCAAATGATTAAGCTTTGGAAGCAAAAATTTGGCGAAGTTTATGTAACATCAACATCTTTTGATAAGCATATTGTCTGGAGAGTTCTTAATAGATTAGAATATAAAAATCTTTTTAAGAAAATGGAGCAACTTGTACAGGATGGACAGCTTAGCTCAGCCGAAGCAAGTATGTGGAACGAAGAAGCCATTTTTGAGACGTGCATTCTTTATCCCAAATACGACAAACAGTCCTTGGTAAACGAGATGGCCGGGCTTCCGTCGTTAATTTCGCAAGAAGTTTTAGAAGCCTCAGGCTTTGTGGCATTAGAGGTAAGACAGCTATAAGGAGCATCATGGAAATGCCAACTCAAAATAAATATCATCCGGATTATAAGTATCGAAACCGTTTGGAAAGAAAGCTAGACCAGTATAATCACACCATGGAACTTGTTAGGACTATAGTTCCTATAATAGTATTAGGATTGCAAATTATAATATTGTGGAAGTTGGGTTTATGAGCATAGATATACATCCGCTTATGTCTACTGTAGACATGAGTAAATTATTAAAAAAGTCCAATTCAAAAAATGTTCAAATTAACGATTTGGTTAAAGCCATGGAGCAGTCCGAGCCTTGTTTGTTTCATAATTCTCCAGACAATTTGATGCCTGTGGTTGAAAAAGATTCAGTTTCTTATGATTACTGAACTTGATCAATTGATAAATGATGTCAAAGAAAGATTAGAAGACGGAATAAAAGAAAGGGATTTTTATATAAAAACCGCCAATCCAGAATACGAATATTGGGAAGGTTATGTTTCTGCTTTGGATTGGATTGATGATAGACTGTTTGTTCTTCTCAAAACAGAACTTGAAAATTAGGGGTAATTTTATGATACCAACTATCGTAACTATTGTTGTTATAGGTTTAGTTGTTTTTTATGTGTTGACCGTGTTTTAAATTTATTTATATAAAGGAAGAACGTATGAACGATCAAATTTGCACTGCTTGCGGCAGATTAAGTTCTGAACATATTTTGTGTTCTTATGATAAGGTAACCAGGTATTGTCCTGGCGGTCCAGGTCCATCAAAAGAAGAAGAACTTGAAATTATTAAAAAACTTTTTGCTGTTTTTGAGAAATTAGGAATTTGATTATTATGAATTTAGAAAAAATAGAAAGAAGAGTCAAAATTGGAAAAGAGATGTTGTGATAACTTTACCAGCTATAGAGCTTCCGTTTAGTCCTGAATCTTATTATGGACAAATTGCCGATGTGGGAAATATTATTCCTGGAACTTATATTTATATTGGTCCTTCTCGCACTGCTACAGCAGTTTGTGTAAATCATATTAATTATAATCCAGAAGGATGGCATGAGTTATATACAGATCATGCTGTTTATATTGCTTTACCAAATACCAGAATAGGTTTTAGAAATACTAATTTATAACGAGGTTGATTATGGGCATGGATGTTTATGGAAGAGAACCGATTAATGAAGTTGGATCTTATTTTAGAAATAATGTTTGGTGGTGGCGGCCACTTTGGAATTATTGTGTAACTTATCATTCAGACTTAACTGAAGAAATTGCAGAAAATGGTCATACCAATTCAGGAGATGGATTAAATGCAAAAAATGCATATGAGTTAGGCAAGAGACTTCAAAATGATATAGATCTTGGAATTGTGGCTGATTACGAAAAAGAATATAAAGAACATTTAGAGTCTTTACCTCTTCTTGATTGTGAATATTGCAATGCCACTGGTCAGAGATTGTGGCCTGCCAATAGCATTAATAATGATTCTGATAAAGATATTTATCGTGAGTGCAATTCTTGTAGTGGTTCCGGTAAAACTAAAGATTTTTCTACCAATTATCCATTTTCCGTTAATAACGTTCAAGAATTTTCTAAGTTTCTTGTCTGTTCTGGTGGATTTAATATATGGTAAATAAATTCGTTATTACCGTTCCTCCAATTCATTTCAGAAATAAAATATTACAACGTTATAAAAAACAAATTAAAACAATAGGTTACTTGGATGCTATTGTAAATTATAAAAATTCAATGCAGAATTTATATATTAGATATAATCCTCATATTAAGAGAAAACCTATAACTAGAAATAGTGTCCTTCAAATGTAGAATAGGATCAGTATGTTTTTTAAAAAAATTATAAAGAATATGTTTTCTAAGAAAACTCCCAAAATAGTATCAATATCTGACTCTACTGGTAAAATTATCGATACAATAAAGTTTTCTGAAGAAGAATTTCGTTCGATTAAAAAATCGGCGGAATATTATAATATGGATGTTAATCAGTTTTTTTCTTTTCTTTTAAATTTCTTTGATGCTCAACACCAAACCAAAAGTTTGGGTGTTGGCAGAGAAATAAACATTGAGAATTTTGAAATAAACATTGAGAATTTTGAAAACGCAGACCTTTATAGGGGAATTCAACAGTGACAATTAATCGAATAGGCAACATATAAGACACGGGGCGGTATACCCTCACTCTTATAAGGTGTTGAAAGGTTAGTTGGTCCACGTGGGTTCAATCCCCACCCGCCCTACTAGAAAGAATTTTATGAAGAAAAGTCAAATTGATAAATTGTTTGAGGAACAATATTCTTCTTATAATGATCAAATAAATGACAAAGTAATAGAGATACAATCTATTATGATGGAAATAAAAGACACTACATCAAAATATTCTATGTTAAAAGATAATCTTACTTCCATGTTTGTTAATAAAGATTTTGATGATAACGATACGTTGCAGCTTTATGAACTTCTTTCTGCTATAATTAGAGATATTAATAGATTGAATCAAGATCTATTTAACCTTATAGAAAAAGAAACTAAATAATTTTTAATGTTAAATCAAAACCAATCAGATTTTAGCTGGCACCAAAGAGCAGCTTGCAAAAGTCTTTCTTCAGATATATTTTTTCCTAATAATTATAATGATTCTTCTTTGAAAAAAGCCGAACAAATATGTTCTAGTTGTCCTGTTAAAATTAATTGTTTTCAGGATGCAATTAGCAACAATGTCTATGGTATATGGGCTGGCACAACAGAGTATCAAAGAAGAAATATTGTAAATAATTATTATAACGGTGAGTACAAAGTTGTTACTTTTAAAGAAGCTGAATATATTTTAAATTCAATAATAAGATCTTAAATCTAATTCAAAGTATTAGAACTACTTTAACAAGGATGTACGTTTATGAATGAGAATTTACATTCTCAAAACGATGATGATCTTTTTGATTATGATCCTTCTACTGAAAAACAAAAGGAAGTATCATATAATTCGGTTTCAGATGTCAAATCAGATAATAAACTTCTTAGTGATTTATCTCGGGATATAAAAGACAACGACGATCAAACTTTTGATGGTAATACTGAAATAAGAGTAAAACTTGCAGAAGCAATTATTGGCTCTTATGATAAATGGATTAACAATGCTAGTTCTGTAGCTTATTTTAGTACTTTAAATGTAATGCTTGACGAACTTACCAATGGTCGTTTTAGTATTATGTATTTTTATAACACTATAGAACAAAAGATACTCCGTCGGATTAATATCAATAGTTTGATAGGCCAATCTTTTATCGTTAAAGATGATGATGATAAAGATGTGTTAAAACAATTTTTAGCAAAAATAGGTGCCTCTTATGATGGTCCTTATATTTCTACTTATGTAGGGACATTGATTAGAATATCAAATCATATTCTTTTACGGGAAAGAGCAATGTATCTTTCTCTAGCTGAAAAATTTCAACTTCCTTCTAATCCTTTGATTTCCGAAGTTAATCCAAGTTTTGAAGAAGTTATTGCCTTCAGTAAATTTACTGTTACTGACCAACAAGAGAAAATTATTCAGAATCAATTTATACATAATTCTGATCAGTCCTTCTTAGATAGACTCAACAGTATTGGTTTATCTAATATAAATTTTACAATTAGATCTATATGAACTCAAAGTTTAAGTCTATCTTCATGTTGATAGCTACAGCTTTTGCACTCGCTGCGTTAAATTATACTATTGTTCATTCACCAATAGTATTTGTTATTACAGCTGTACTTATTGCTCATGAATTAGGACATTATTTTGCTGCCGTGATAAACGCCGCAAAGCCCGATGTTCCATACATTATACCTTTTCCCTTTTTGGGAATAGGGATAACAAGAGTTAAAAATTTTAAAAAGTTAGATCCACAGGTTAGAAAGTCAGTACTTTTGTTTGGTCCTACTACCGGTGCATTTACTGCTATATTAATTTTATTATTATCTTTTATAATTCCTTTCATAGCTCCAATTTTAATCTTGATTATAGCATTGTTTGAAATCTTGTTTAACTACTTTGGTTCTGACGGAAAAAAGTACCGTCAAGCTGAAAAAGATATAGTGTTTGCTGCTTGATATATTATCATATCCCACACTTATCTCACAGAAAGATCTAACAATGAAAAATGAACAAGAACTTCGCAATACAATATCTGAATACTTTGATGATTGTTGTTTTGACATTCAGGGAATATCTTCTTCATCTTCATTATCCTCTGCTGCTGAAGTTCAGCTTGCTAGGATTTTAACAAAAATAGCTATAGGAACTGCTTCTATATGGTGGTCCATAATTGAGTTTAGAGATTTTATATCTAACAGAAGGATATCGAAAGGATTATAATGTCTAACATTGATAAATTTCATTTTTCATTTGAAATGGCTTCTAAAGTAAAAAAACAGCTGGAAGATGAAGCTTCTGTTTTAAAGCAAAGAATTGATAAGATTGTTGATCATTTCACAATAAACGATACACCTATATTGAGATTTATTCTTAATATGGAACCTAATAGAGATGATTTGAAAAAATTATCTAAAGCCTTAGATCGCTTGGCTGATATAGTCCAAGTTTATGAAGGACTTCTAACAAAGCTTTCTGTTGTTAAAGCAGCGGAATCAGACCCAAGTTGGTTTGCTTTGGCATTTGGTGATTTTGAGAAAGAAATTGATCACGATATAGAAACATTTTTTAGTACAGATTAACATATTGAAAGGTTGCAGTATAATGAACGCCAGAGCTGATTATACATTTGTTCAGGAAAATGATTCTATTGTTTTTCGTTCTAAGGTAAAATCATTTAATCTTGATCATGTTACCGATAAAGATTTAGCTTCTTTTTACTTTAATTTTTCTAAATATTCTATAATGGATACTGGGTTACTTCCATTGGATGGAACAGGTCTTCTTGCTATTCGTAAAGCTGGAGACCATACTCAAGTAGTATATCAGCACAAACCTGGTATATATTACGTTAATTGGGGCGTTTACGAGAAAGATATTGACGCTAAAAAATATTATCTTGCTCAACCCTACAGAATTGTTATTATAGATTTTCTTAATGATAATCTTTTAGGTGCAAGAACTTTTTATTCTACGGTTCCAGTTACTCATCCAGACATTCCTTTGTATCATGTTAATCTTCCTAATATAAATTGCAGAGGTTATCGTGGAAATGCTGTTGGTTGGATATGTTTATATCATAATGAAGATTGGTCTTCTCTTCCGTTTAATGAAAGATTAATGAAAGCAATTGATCGCTGTTCCGGAACAGAAGCTTACAATGATTCTAATATGAGCGAAACAGATGGACCAAGATTTTATTCCACTTATTATAAAAACAATCTTAATTACGAATATTTGTGGAATCCTCTTCTCTGGGAAAAGAAAACTTGTCAAGCAGGTTATGATTGGACTTTAGATCAAAATATTTGGATTCCAGTTCTTGTCGATTCAGTTGATTCTCAATCTTGTCATAATTCCAATGGAGAGCAACTTACTCTTAAAATGGCTATTTTCGGAAATTATCAAGCTTATTATTCAGATAAATACATTCCAAAACCAATTAATGCAATTGAGCGTAATGAATTTTCTTCTGGAGTTAAATTAATTACCAATTGGTTTACAAGAGCTTTTGTTACCGCAAAAACTACTTATACTGGTTTAGATATATTTTCTGATAGTCTTAAGGTTAGGCAGCAAAATACTCAAGATGTTTATACTATTGAGCCTGAATCTGAATCAGACGAAGATGAAGATCATGATCAAGAAGAAGAAGATCAATTTTAGTTTTTTAAAATCTAAATATAGAGTTTCTTAAGAATTTATTTAAATTTAATATGAAAGGAATATAATGTCTCAAATTACAATTGATCAATTAAAGCATTTTTGGATGCCTTCTGGCGTCCCATGTTTTGTAGCAAATCGTTCAGATATCTGCGACTTAGTAGAGGATATGGGTTTTCAAATTTATTATCTTTTAGCTAATGATATTAAAGAAACTAAGTCAACATCTAATAATAATAATAATAATCAAACTAAATCATATGGATATGGTGTCACTACATATACATATAACGCTCCAGTAAATCCTCCAGAACCAACTATTACAAAAACTACAAAATTATTTAAAGTAGTTAATAATTTTGTTGGCAGATCCATATGTATTTCTGACGACCCCATGCCAGATGATTTTTTATCTATTAAAGAATCTTGTGAATACAACATGCCACCGATTCCCAATGTGATTATTGATAAGCTTGATCAATTTTTCAGACTTGTTCATAGCCAACATGGTACAGAATCAATTGTTATTCTTACCTACAATATGAATGCCACTGGACCAGAAGGTTGGGGTGTTCTTGTTCCAGATCAAACAAATACTCCAGCTCATTGCAAATATGATGCCGACAGTATTGCTGAACTCAAGCCAGAAGATGTTATGATTGTTGGTTCTGTCCACAGCCATCCAGAAATGAGTGCATATGCTTCTGGCACAGATCATGCGGATCAAGCTGATTTTGATGGTTTACATATTACTTATGGTTGGCAGAAGTCTCAAAACAATGGTGCTACTCAGTATCACCTTGAGCTTCAAATGTCTGGTCAACATTATACTCTTACTCCGGAAGATGTTTTTGAAGACATAACACTTTTAAAAGAACCAGATCCTGATGTTATTGAGTGGAGCAGTAAAGTAAAAAAAGTTCACCCCCCGTATACAACGGGGGTCCCGGCAACAACAACGCAAGTGTCAGGGTATCTCCCTACGGGCACCTCACAACAGAATACTCAAGTGGCTGGGGAATCTAAATCGCCTTTTAAAAAAAGTATACAGATTCAAGAGTCCATAGAAAGGTTGAAGCTTCCCGAAAGTTCTATTGTTGTAGTTGAAATTCAACCAGATTTAGGAAAGTCTCCTTATTGTCCATCTTGTGATTATCCAATAGATAATATCGATATTACTGGTGCTTGTTGTACTGTTTGTGATATACCTTTGGTTTTGATCACCGATTCAATAAGTGATATGTGTAGAAAAATTTATGAGTATATTTCTTCAAGAAAAATTGATGATTATTCTTATGTATATCTTTGGGGTTATGACGAAGGCGGCACCAGAGATTTTCTTATCAATATTACTGAAGAATATGAATTTCATGCCAATAAATATTCTTCTAGTTATATAGATTTAGGTAAATCAAACATTGTTCCTCTTACTTCTTCTCATTGGGATTATTGGAGAGATGACGATGACGATGATGATGATTTCTTATTTGATAGTTTTCAACCCAAAACAGCTTGTTGCGGTGTTCCAATAAATAAAGCTCATTCTAAATGTGAATGTCCTGTCATGCTTTTCAAAGAGGATTTATTTGATTTTGAAACTAAATTAGATGAATCAGCATTTGATATATATAGTTATGATGGAAATTGTTTTAATTGTTCATATTATCACACTACTGAATGTCCTGCTTTTTATAGTTTAGTTTCTCAATTTGTAACTCATAAAAACGGATTTGTTTTCGATGACAGTATCGCTAAAATAACTGACTGTTCAAAATTTAAATTTTTTCGTTACGAAAGTAAATCTTCAAAAACTAAAACTACTGACGTAACAAAGGAATAGGAGTAAATTAAATGACTTCTACTAAACGTTTTGTTGTCATTGGCGCTGGAGGCATAGGCACTTGGCTTATTGCGGGTCTTGCTAGACTTTTGGAATGGAAACTTCCAGGTTCTGGTTTAATTATAGTTGATGGCGACAATTATGAAGAAAAGAACAAAGAACGGCAGGACTTTGTTAAACTAGGCAATAAAGCGGCCGTAAAAGCAGCTGAATTAACTCCTCAGTTTCCATATACTACTATTATTCCAGTACCTAAATGGGTAGTTTCTGATGAAGATACTGGTATATCTACAGATGATGATCAACCTAGAATTAAAGCCTCTGAGCTTATTCGTGAAGAAGATGTAGTTTTTGCGGTAGTAGACAATTTTGCAGCCAGGAAAATATTGTTTGATGCTGCTTCTAAATTAAATAATATTGATGTTTTTACTGGTGGCAATGATGATTTGTTGTTTGGTTCTGTTTATCATTATCAAAAAAGAGATGGTATGCAAGTAACTGAACATCCAATCGCATTCCATCCCGAGTATGAAAAT
>Ga0194133_10001711_pt1 | contig 36817 bp, 30 predicted proteins | sample TA2KigOf40mmetaG_FD_155448 | JGI IMG/M metagenome (GOLD analysis project Ga0194133, IMG submission 155448) | Freshwater microbial communities from Lake Tanganyika, Tanzania - TA2015055 Kigoma Offshore 40m | ecosystem: Environmental > Aquatic > Freshwater > Lake | place: Tanzania: Lake...
GGAACATCTTCTAAATTTATAGACTGTTTTGTTTCAGGAAATAATTCAATTGGAACATCTTCTAAATTTACAGACTGTTTTGTTTCAGGAAATAATTCAATTGGAACATCTTCTAAATTTACAGACTGTTTTGTTTCAGGAAATAATTCAATAGGAACACTCTCTAAATTAGTAGATTGTGTATTTACATTATCATTTTTATCAGCAGTAATATCTACTATTATATCAGATGACTCTTTATCAATAGGTTTTTTAAATGCGACATCATTATTATCAATAGATCTTTTAGTTACAACATCATTTGTATTGTTTCCATCAATATTTAATATAACATTTATATTATTTTGACAATTTTTTTTTGATATTTCATCTATATCTGATTTACCTCCTTCTAAATTTATAGGATTACTTTTATTATATCTTACAAAATTACGAAGATATTCATCATCATCAATTTCTGTTATTACGGATAGGTCATCTTCTTGTTCTGGATAAACATATTCAATAGGTGATGACAATTTATCGTATATACTTCTTATAAATCTGGAATATTCATGTTCATTGATATTGTCATTTTGTTTCATAAAATTTCCCTCATTCATTTGTCCATTATTATTTTCAAAAAAATGTATGTATTCATTATTACCATTTAATTTAGAATATTTTTCATCAACAATTTTATTATTTACCTTAACAACACTGTAAAAATTAACATCAAAATTATTCGGAATATTTGAAATCTCTCCAGGACTTATATTTTTTATTTTTTCTAATAAATCAATTTGAGATAACTCTAAATCTGCATCCGGTAAAGTAATATCTAAACCAAAATTTGTCATAGGCTCAAAGACTAATTCAGAATTCCTTTTTAAACCAAAGTCTAAGACAGGTTCTACAGGAATTTCAGTTTTTAAGCCAAAGTCTAACACAGGTTCAGAATTCAAGTCCAAGTTAGCATCTAAACCTAAGTCTGATTTAGGTTGATTACTCAAATTAACAGAATCAGTATTTAATAAGACAGGATCAACACTAAAATCTTGAGAATTAATTTGGATAGATGGATTATCAAGTTTTAAATCTATAGTTTCATTATTAGGAATAGACTGATTATCTAAAATATTATTTGATTTTAAATCCAAACTTACATTTTCAGGAATTTGAAATGATGCTATATCTAGTGTTGGATTTGACTGTTTATTTACATTATCAGATATTAAATCATTACTTTTAATATCTAGAAATTCAGAATTTAAATCCTGAATTGTTTCTTTTTTATCTTCTTTATTGAAAAATGATAAATCATCAATTGAAGCTTTTTCTTGACTAGCTAAATGAAAAAATATACCGCCTTTTTTTACATGTTCGTCATCTTCTTCGTCATCCTCGTCATCTTCCTCGTCATCTTCTTCGTCATCTTCCTCGTCATCTTCCTCGTCATCTTCGTATTCATCATCTTCCTCATCTACATAATGTATTTCTGATTCAATTGTTTTTCCATCTTCACCTTTTTTAGGGAAAAAAAACGGTTTATCTTCCTTAGATTCGCCTGATATAGATAATGGAGTTGTTAAATTAATTTTTGTATCTTTCACTTCGTTGTCTATTGATGTTATTAATGGAGCGTCATTTATTGATACTGTAGAAATTTCGTCCTTTTTAGAATTCATATCAAACCCACCATATTTTAAAACAAATTCCTTAAATTTTCTATCATATGAATCATCATTATTTAATGATATATTGGGTGATGGAAAAATCTCATTACTACTTCCACCCACAAAACTTGAATTTAAAGCATTAGCAATATCACTATTAAACATATCGTCATTAGCACCTGAGATAATTATACTAGCTTCAGTATTTAACGAACGATTATCTGTAAAATTAACTTTTTTATTTTGCATTTTTCCACCTAATTTATTTGTTAAAAGAGAATCATCAATTATACATTCACTAATATTTATTGACATATATACATTTTATATAGATTTTTTTTTATTCATAAACATAGTAATAATTACCGTTTTTATCAAAATAAATTAAAGGACAAGATTCGTCATATTCATTGATATCAATTTCTTCATAGTTGTCATAATCAATATCTTCCTTATTTTTATATCTATTTTTTATATAATATGAGCTCCCTATTAATCCGCTTATACCAATAAATAATTCAAAATACATTTATTTATATTTATATATATTTTAAATTATTAAATACCTATTTTAAATAAATTTTTATATATTTAACAAACTATTTATTTTATATAACTTGTATATTTTTAATATTAATTTTAGAACTTTGTGGTTCAATTTTACTTATTTCAAAAATAAGAGATGGTTGTAAATTTACATTTATTAATGTTCCATATATCTTTCCATTTTGATTACCATCAGTATTTAAAAAATTTTTAAAGTCTATTATAGATTGATCTAATTGATAAGAGCCATCAGGTTGTTCATTTTTTAACACGTTGATATATATTTTATTTATAAATAAATTACCAGATGTTACATTATTAGGTGTAATATAAATATGACCATTAGGTCTGTTAATATATTCAGCAAATTTAGTATTAGAACCATTTTTAAATGCGAATCTTTTAATATTAAGTAAATCACCTATATTAAATTGAGATACCTTAAATAATTTTTCTGTTTCAATAATTATAAATTCAGATGTATTGTCTAAATAAATATTGCGTATCATAAAATTATCAATATTGTTATTGTATAATTCTCCCATAGGATTTAAGATATTAAAAGTAATATTATTTAACTCTGATATTGGATTCTGTAAATAAGTATTACCTGAAAAATAATTGATATACTTTATCTGATTGCCTGTTATAGTATCACGCATTAATACGCAAAAAACCATTTTATTATTATTTAAACTTGTTTCTATTCTATTTTCAATTTCAGGTATTTGAACAAATATGTATGGAGGAACATATTCATTATCGTGACTACATATATGAACAGTTAAAACACGGAAACTAATAATATTTTTATGTCTATTTTGTAAAAATATCCCATCGGTATTATTATTATTTAATATTAATCTATATCTTAGCAATTCTAAACCTGGATTTAATAATCCATTTGATATTTCTCCATACCATTTTCTATCTTTATTATTTAAAAAAAATGTGCGTTCTATACTTTGATATTTCATATCAATTGACTCTTTATATTCGTCATATCTATTTTCTTTAATCTCTCGTTGTTCAACAATATTTGCTCCCACATTTTTAACACTATATTTATCATCATATACTATATTATTATCAGTTAAATCGTTAGCATTATTTAATTGTACTTTTTGTTCTAATCCAAGTATATTTGTATTATAATTAACCTGTATTGTTTCTAAATCAATAAGATTTCTCTCTTCTTGAACATTAGAATTTCTATTTGATTTTAAATTATTTAATTTTTTTTCAAATATAGCATTACGATCAATAGGCTCTTCACTTATAGTTTCTAAAGGAAGATAAGGTTGTGTAAAATTTTGTAATGCAGGTGTATTCATTACTTGTATGTTCTCATTAGGAATTATAGAAACTGGTTTAGATAAAGGGATAGATGAATAGTCTCTTTCATTAAGTAATTTACTATATAAGTCATTAACATTAGGTAATTCAGGTTCGCTTAGTTGGTCACTCATATTTTTTTGAGGTAAATTATTTTCTTTATAGGCATAAGGTGTTAATATTGTTCTAAATCCCTGAGTTGCCTTATCACATAATATCTTATTAAGATTATTAATATTCTGCTGAAATGATAATCTTGTATCAGTATTAATTTTTTCTGAAATATAAGTCATTATTTGACCAAATTTTTGTGTCATTGTCGGAATCATAGGTTGAATATTATATTCCTTAGATAATTGAGTAAATACGATATTTTTAAGTTGATTTGTATTAGAACTACTTAAAAAATAATTTTTAACATCAATTTGATTAGAACTCATATATATATATATATATATCTGTATTATCTATTTTATATAATATCTGTCCAATCAACTATTTCATGAAATTGCATTATTTTTTTTGATTCTAGAATTATTTTTTTATGATTTACTGTTTCATTGGTTAATAAATTAACTAAATCTTGATGATTATCAATTGCTAAACAATTTACTCCATCTTTCCAAATAGAATGAGAGCTATTGACCCATTTTTTATTTAATATTAATATACATTCAGCATCAATAGCTTCCAAAAATGTGTATTGAGTTCCTCCGCCGTCTTGATGAATTGTTGAACAATCTACAACATATTTTTTATTACATAACAAACTAGATAAAACATTAAAATCTTTTGGGAAATGTCCTCTATACATAGTTCCTGGTTCTTTAATATTAAAATGATCATATTCTTTTAATTTTCTATAGATATATAATTCATTAGGTTCTCCATAAATTTCTACACGTTTATCTATGGTAAGCAGTGCATTTGCCTTAACAATCATCTCAATATTTTTATCATAATCAATTCTGGATATAGATATCGCTCCTTTTTTATTATTACATTTTGTTAAACTTGAGACATAAGGGTGTGGTTTATATGTTGATTGAATAGAATAATCGCGCAATAATAAATCTTGAACAGTTTTACGAATTACAATAACATTTAACCTACTTAAATTATCTAATACTATTTTTTTTTGTTTTTTATTAAATTCAGTTGGATCATGAATTACTATAGTTGAACCGTCAGGAATAATATCTAATATATGATAAAAATTTTTATCTATAGCAGTAATTATTGGTTTATTACCCATATTAATAAGTTCCTTTAAACTGTCTATATTAATATTTCTATAATTTACATTATAACCATATGGTCTTTGTCTTTTTTCTGTTCTAGTAGATATTTTGTTGATGGGTAATCCATATTTCAATGATAAATGAGCCGTAAATGTGACCCAACCACCATAAGTAGGTTTTGCTAAATATAATAAAAAACTATTCATATAAATAATAATTAGAAATATTTATGATAAATCTAACCTATATATTATAAATACTATAAAATTAATAATAGTAAGTTTATTATACACAAATATTTATTGATTATACTCTAATAGTAAATCTTGTTTAATACAAACATATAAATCAGTGTTTAAAATGTCATAACTAAATTACATTTTGATTTATAATTGAAATTATATTGAGTGTAAAAAAAATTGATAATCATACTTAATATTTATAAACAAAAAAATGAGCGAGGATACTATTATAGTCACGTCCAATAATCAAATAACATGCACAACAAATCTAATTTGTGAAGCGAGTGGTTTAGATATACCTGAAGGTTGGGTTTTTGATAATGGCACAGTATTAATGATAGAAGGATTAGGTGAAACATCTAAAATTAAAATGATTCATCCTACACAGGTTTCAAATCCATCAAGGTTTATCTCGCCAGAAAAATTCAATGAAAAGTTTAAAGATGATTTGCCTATTCCAATGAAGAATAACAAAAATGTATTTATAGCACGACATGGTCTTGCAGGTCATAATGAACCTGACGCAGACATGACACAAGCACATGACGCTAGACTTACATCTATGGGTATAGAACAGGCTCAAAATAGTGGAATTGCTATATATAAAAACTGTAAAGGAAGAATTACCAAAGCACTTACATCAGATCTGATAAGAACAATTGATACTTTAGAGATAATGACAAGACAATTTCCTGAAGATAATCGACCAAAAAAATGCGAAGTATGTATTCAAGCACGTGAAAACAGTCGCCTTATTGGGGGAAAACATCATTGGCAAAGAAGTAATCCTTTAAGAGAATATGCTATTGATCCGTTTATCTCAATTGATAAACTCAGACTTCTGGCACCTGACAAATTAGATTCCCAACTTGAGAGAATGGTAATAGAGAATACACCTAAAAATGACCCTATTGGCGATTGGGATGGATGCCTAAAAAAGCTAAATGACCTTGAGATTGATTGGAGCCTATATAAATCTACATTACAAAAAGGCTATGCTGAAAAAAAAACATTTGGAAAGATAGCATCAGAAAAAACACTTTTTGATATTATATTTGAACAATAATTTTTATATATATTTAAATATTAATTAGATCTAGTATTTATAATGAACTCAAATAATTTATTATATATTTTTTCAATAGATAGTTTTTTTAATGGTTTGTTATTTTTATTAATCTATAATATTAAATTAAGTAAGAAAGATAAAATAGAATATTATAATAATTTTTTAATATCAATTACGGTAAGATATTTATATTTCTTTCTTCTTTATTTTTTTTCGCTTTTTATCAAATTAATATTATTTACTACATTTGATTTTTCTTTCTTAGCTTGTCCAATATTTGTATGTCTATTTTATAAAAAATCGCTATTTCAAAAGTTTGTTGACTGGTTATATAAAAAAACAAATGGAATTATCCAAGACTGGATATCATTAAGTATATATCACATTATACAATTTTTATGTAAAACTGTTTTAATAGAAGAAAGTAATATTAAGACACACGAAATATCATTGTTTTATCAAAAAATGGGAAGTGCTAAATTTATAGAATTTATTTATTCATTTATATTAGCGTGTGTATTAGAATATTTGAGTAATCAGTATTCATATCTAGGTTTTTTTTTTCAATTTAATAGATCAATATTTAATGATAATTATGAAAAAAAACAACACATCCTTGGATTATTAAATAGCAAAAACTGGGATAAGTTATTTAATAGTCAAACTATTAATTTATTTTTTGATATCTATAAAAACAGTAATAATAAACAAATTTCTAAATACATTAACTACCAAATCAATCGTTTTCAATATAAATTACTTGTTTTTTTTTCTGTGTGGTCTGTTGTAGGTTTTATTGATAGTAAGTATATAATACCAATTGTCTTTTTCTATATTTATATAGATGATTGGTATGAACACTATAAATTATATTTACTATTATCTAGTATATCACTATTGAATAATGAATATTTTTTTTCTATATTATTATTTATTTTTCCAAGAAGTTTTTATTACAAAATATTATCTTGGGTTAAATCTCTTACTATTCATTTAGACTACATTTTAATGAATATTTCTTTTATTATTTGTTGTCAGTCATCATATATTATAATAACTTTTTTTATAGCATTATTATTAAAAGTGCGCTATTATAAATTATTTATCATATATATTTTATTAGGATTTATAAGTGGATATGATATTAATCATTTATTTAATATTTTTGTTATACTTAATATTTATAATATTTATTATATCAATAAAAATGATATAAATAGTTAATTATTATAATAGTATATACTTATGACTGATAGTAAAATATTTAAAGTTGATGTTGAAAAAATTAAAAAGGATGCTAAGGAAATCAGTAATTCAAATGATACAAAACAAAATTTAATAAAAAAATATGATCAATTTTATGAATTATATCCCATTCTTTTTGATAATATATACAGTAAAAAAATGACTTATGAAGAAGTATCAGTGCTTCTTGATACATTTAATATTGCTCAAAAACATTATATTAATTCACAAAAATAAAAAACAATTATATATATATATATAAAATGGACTCTACTATGATTGCTTTAATATGTGTATCATCTATTGCAGGTTTCTTTTTAATTGTATACTTGTACAAACAATATATGGAATTTAAAAAAAAAAAAGATAAATTAAATCAGTGGCCACCTGTTTATAATGTGTGTCCAGATTATTGGGCAGATCTAGGAAACGGTAATTGTCAAAATATAAATAATTTAGGTCGTTGTCCTAAATTAGATGATGGAACACTTATTCCCAATGGAACTCAGAATTTTAAAGAATATGGTGATATAAAATTATCAGAGACACGCCGTAAATTGTGTGATTTCTCAAAAAGATGTGGAATTACTTGGGAACACATAGATAGATCATGTTAAATCAAAATTTGTGTCTTATATTAGACATAAATTTTTATTAATATGCCAATATTTATGGCTATTTTTTTAATTACATTTTAATGCTACATTGCATTTATTAAATATATCATTGTTAACTTGTTGTGATCCATTAGAAATTGAAAATTGATCAGTACCTCCGCGAATAAAGCCTCCATTCATACTCTTCTTTTTTGATAAAGTTTTTCTTACTTTACGACTATTTTTTTTTGAACGTGTCTTCCTTCCAAATATCATTTATATAATATATCAAGTTTTTAAATTTTAATAAATAAAAAAATTAAATAATCTTTTATTATAAATTATTTTTTTAAAAAAAATCTTTATTCGTATATATATAGAATACAATGACAGAACTTGTAAAAATTGGAATCGTATGTATTGCTCTTTTATTATTGTTTTTATTTGTCAATAAAAATAACACTAATGCTTCAAAAAATATAGAAATGATGAAAAATTACAAAAGACAAGTATCTCAACAAAGAGATAATATAATGACTCATGATGATGTATTAGAACCTAGAGAGACTAGCTACGATGTAAAGGCTGCTGAACCAATAAGTAAAAATGTAACTTTTAAAGTTGTTGATAATAAAATGGAGGATCCTAACAATAGTTTTGGTTTAAATGGTAATCAATTTCCTAATGATTGTTTTCCTAAAGACCAATTAAGTCCTGCTGATTTACTTCCCGGAGATGCTAATAGTGTTTGGGCCAAAGTTAATCCAAACGGACAAGGAGAATTAGGTGATCAAAATTTTATTAATGCTGGATATCACGTGGGCGTTAATACTATAGGATCATCACTAAGGAACCCTAATTTACAATTAAGAAGCGAGCCTCCTAATCCACAAGTTGCTGTAGGTCCTTGGCAACAAAGCACAATATCTCCTGATTTAAACAGAAGACCTATGGAAATTGGTAACTAAATTTAATTTTAATATTTATATATAAAATATTAAAATTATAATAATTCTTTGGCGTATATGCGAGAGTCTTTAATCTCTGTTCCTTTAAATGAATTATCTAATCTATTTCTAGAAAAATAACAATTACCATTATCATTATTAGCACCTACAAATGATGTAGTATTACACGATTGACCCATTGCAGTGCATACTTTTCCACACGTGTCAACATTAACACCCTTAATACTACCACTTAATGAATCACCAGGCAAGGTGTCATCAAAACCATCAGGTAATATATAATCATAAGTTGAAAGCCCTGTATCTGCTGGTCTCCGACTTATTGTTTGAGATTTTGTTTTACCCCATGTTTTACTCAAACGAGAACCATCAGAGCAATACACTGGTCCTATTCCTCCAAATATACTAGCACTATCAATAATTTTATTGTCTACTTTTGGATCATTATTATAGTCATAAGCAACTATCTTAGAACCATTAGGGCATTTATATGTAAATTCGGTTCCACCACTACTTACACCACTCTCAGATACTAAACCATCTAAATTTTCAAATTTAATTTGATCAATCACATTATCACTTGCTCTTCCGCTAATTTTATTGAAAGAAGGAGCTGGTGGAAATTTTAAAATCAACTTACACGCTTGATCTGATGCGTCAACACCTTCAGTATCTGCAAATCGTGTAGTATATTGTATTTTTATAAGATTCAAATTGTCATCTAATGTGACTTTTTGTTTTGTTAGCTCTTTTTTTTCATTTTGTTCATCTGCCGATAGATTATTTTTAAGATTAAGTTCTTTTAGTTTTTTTTCTAATGGATCTTTTATTTTTAATATTTCTCCTTGTATTTTTCTTACAGCATCATCTGTTAATGCTTTTGCTTCAGCCTCAGTTAATTTATCTAATTTATAGTCTTTATCAGGTGCTGGTGCATCACCATATTGTTCAATCTTATCTGTTGATTTAAATATATCTATTTTATATAGATTTATAAAAATAGTAGCACTAACAATTAGTAATAATGTAAGCATTAAAATAATACCTTGTGTTTTATGTGTCCTTAAACTTAATATAATTCCTCCAAAAAGTAATAATCCACTTAAAATTAAATTTTTCATACTATATATATTTTTAATTAAGAATAAAATTATAAAAATTATTTAAATTTATTATATGTTTTTCCACCTTTTTTTAAATTGTTTATATTATTATTATTATAAATAGTACATTTATTTTCATTAAAACTAAATGATTCACATTTATCTACAATTGAACAAATTGTAGCACAATTTTCAGAAGATACATTATCAAATACACCCATATTAGCGTCTGTTCTAATCATATTAGATTGATAATCAAATTTATTATATATATTATCAACTGTTTTACCTAATTTTGTATCAGATTCTTTACCTACTTTTTTTTTTATAATAGTTCCATCAGAGCAATAAATCGGTCCTAATCCTGAAAAAATACTACTGCCTGGATTATTTTTATTGATTCCATAATCATAACCAATTATATAACTATTATCTGGACATTCATATGAAAAATCAGTTCCATTATCATTTGTGCCACTAAAAACAGGAGGATTATTAGCATCAATAATTTCAATTTTTTCAATTCCATTTGAAGTAAATTTGCCACTTATTTTTGTTATTTTAGATTCAGGTATTTTACTCTGTTTTATGATATCTAAATTTAAGGCTATATTTTTTTCAAATATATTATTAACATTAACTATGTCATTCACTATTGATTTTAAAATTTTCAGTTCAGGATTTTTTTTAAGCATATCTTGTATGTTTATCATAATTTTATTGTTTATTATTGTTAATTGTTCAGTCTTTTCAATTTTAGTTTTATCATTATTAATATAATTACTAAGCTCTTCTATTTTTTTTGTATTTTTATCAATACTATTAAGAATAACATTTAATAAATTTTGTAATTTTACTATATCATTCGCTTTAATAGGATTATTTAATCTGCGTAAATCTTCAATATTTTGTAATATAGTATCGCGCTGTTTAATATCTAGTTTATTTTGTTGTGTAGTTAATGATAAATCTTCCAATTTTTGAATATTATTAAATTCTATAATTATTTGTTCCTTATGATTATCTATTATATTTTTAAGAACGGATAAAACATATTTCTTATCTGCGTCATTTAAATTACTCTCTAACTGTTGATTTTTATCTAATTTTATATCAATTATACCCTGTTGTTGTAGTAAATTTAACAGATTATTGTATTCTCTATATTGTTTAATTTCACAACCTATCAATTTGAGATTGGTTTCATAATTATAGAAATAAAAAGGTTCAAGATTTGTTGTAATAAAATCTATATAATATGAACCAGCCTCCAAATTAAAACAATTTATTATCCATTTATTTACTCCTGATTTAATCAATATAGATTCTGTTCTAGAGATTAAACTATTATTAATATTGAGTAGTCTTATAGCAACACTTGAAGGATTATTTACTATATTTAAATTTGCAATTATTTCTAATTTTGATACACCTCCAAAAATATTAAATAATGGTGATGAAACAAATAAAACACTTTGTGGATTATTAATATTTATATTAAAAAGTGAATTATTAATTAAGAATTCTATAGGCTCATTTGTTATATTTTGTTTTTCTACATCTTTTATACCTGAAATAACACCTAGTTGATTTACACGAGAATTATTATTAAATGATGCAAAACAATTATTACTGATTTCACCATTAGCATTATTATACCATGATATTGAAGTTATACGATTAATATCATTATCTTTTAATGCTATATTTTCGCAATCAATATAAGATTTGCTTTTACCCAAATATTTATAATCATTACCACTTTGTCCATTTTTGATATTTTTTCCTGATAGAAAATTAGTATTATCAATTTTATTAAATTTAAATTTACTAAGACTTGATTTTATAATTATAATTTCCTCGTTTGTTAATTTAGGTAATAGTAACTTATTATATTGTTTTTCAAAATTTACAATAATATTATTTAATTTTATATTAGAATCTTGAGCGATATTTAAGATTTCATTATTTGTTAATTTAATCACAGGAATAACAGGACCTTTTAAGTATTTTTTACATTTCTTTTGACTATTTATATCAACTGACCAAAGTTTCATATCAATCATAATAGGTTTATTATCCCTGATATTGGTTAAACTAACAATTCCATCTGAAAAAATTGTTATATTATAATCAACAAGTTCATCCGTTTTTTTAGGAAACCAAGCTATAGTAGAATAATTTGATACTCCGACATAATTTATAATATTAGCATTATAACCATTTACACGATCAATTAGAATATTATTCTTATCATCCATTAGAAAATTTGCAATTAATCCATTACTATTAATTTTTTGTATAGATAACATATTATTTGCTATTTCAATTTGATTTCTAGTAATATTCCAAATTCGTAAATCATATATCATAGCATTTTTTAATAGATTACAAGCACAACTAATGGGTGATTGTCTGCCTATATTCACATTACCAATACCACTGTATAGATTAGCTACACCTAATTTAATATTATTTATTTCAGTGCCATTTATTAAACAAGATAATATTGAGTCTGATTTTATATAGGTTAATGATATATGTATCCAAGTATTAATGGGAACATTAAAATACACATACCACCATCCCATATTTCTATTATAAAATCCTATAGCTCGTTGATTATTAGGATTTATACTGACTAAATATTCATAATCACCTTTATCAATAATTGTATTATTCCATTCAGTTCCAAACTGAATATACCAAAATTCTATTGTGAAATTATTATTTGTTATGGCTAATTTGTTCTGATTAGGAATATCTCCATAAATTGAATTATTAAATCGTAATAGAGTTTTATTACTATCATTATTTATTACAATGGTTTCTTTAGGATAGTATCTATAAAGAAAAATATCTCCTATTGATATTGTATTAGGATTAATATATTCAAAACCAACTAATGTTTTATCTTCAATCTCTATTTTTCTCTTATTAGTTATTGTAAATTTGGTCTCCTTAAACTTATCATTAAATTCTAAATTAACCGTTTTAAATTTATATATCAGTAATATATTATTACAAAATAGATATATCAAACTGTTTTTATCATCTATAAAAACACCATTCAATGTTAGGTCGTGAACTGTCAATGGACCATCACTTGATATAAAAACTAAATTACGAAAATATCCTTTCATTGGTGGTATTACATATGAAGAGTAAATAAATGCCTCATTTGGATATGTTCTATCTAGAGATAAAGGAGCTACTGAAAATAATATATTATTTTTATAAATTTTAAATTTATTTTTTGAAAATACTATATCAATTAAAATTTCAGTGTTAATTGGTAATTCAAATTTATTATATATATCCATAGCGGTTGTTGTATAATTTTTATTATCTCCTATAATAACTGTAAGTAGATTTGTGTTAGGTGTAATAACTAACGATAATATACGACTATTAACAATACCATCATTTAAAGGTAATTCATCTTTTATACCAGTAATAGAAAGAACCTCAGTCCATGTTCTAGCTTCTATTCCATTTAAATTAACGATTAAACTTATTGCAAAATTTTTACTCATATTAACACGTGTAATTTTAGAATTTAAATCATTTTTATCATTTTTTATTATCTCAGGTGATAAAATATCATTTTTGCTCCACAATTGATTATCTAAACCCACACATATTAAATTACCATCTATTAATTGTGTGATATTTTTAACACAACAACTATTAGATATTGGACCCTGCCATTTATCATTAAGATTTTTTTTTGTATATATTAGACTATCGGTGCCTACACCTAATAAAGTTTCATCATTTAATTGTATTATACTTATTATACAACAACTATCCTTAATAGGTCCTTTCCAATTATCATTTATATTTTTTTTTGTCCATATCTTATTATCCATTCCAATTCCTAAAATAGTTCCATCTTTTAATTGAGTTATATTTATTACGCAACAACTATTCTGAATTGGACCTGACCAATATTCACTAAGGCTATTTTTTTTCCATATCATATTGTTCATTCCAATACCTAAAATTGTTCCATCATTTAATTGAGTTACACTTGTAACACAACAAGTGTCAATTGGTGATTGTAACCAAACATCAGTAAGTTTAGTTTTTGTCCATATCTTATTATCCATTCCAATTCCTAAAATAGTTCCATCTTTTAATTGTGTGATATTTTTAACACAACAGCTATTCGCTATAGGTCCAATCCATTTTTTATTAAGTATACTTGTAGTTTGTGTATTTCTTGAAATTACTGAAGTTGGTTCTATTTTTTTATTATTAATATACTGTGTTTTATAAATAGACCAGTCATTATAATCGTATGATTCTTGTGAATTTTTCATTAATTGATTAAAAGCCTTAGAACACCAATGATTTTTATCATTATAACCTATACCACCCCAATGTATTGAATGTTGCTCACCGCATTTTAAGGGAACAATAGGGTCTCTTTTTGAATATGTAGGATTATCATTAGCAGCATCTACAAAACCCCATAGACAATTTTTACCATCATTACTTAAACATTGAATATCTCCAGTGTCTTTATCTAAATTAAAAAGAGTTTTGCCAGAATTTTCAAGATATTGCCATACATATGATTTAGATTTTTCATTTAGTATTTTTCTATTATATTTTGTTTTTAATCCAACCATAGCTTTAGAGAATTCAGGGTATGTTTCTAAATGCCAAACTGGAATATTTTTATATGTAGCAAAATTACGATAGTCTTTATATTTTTTATCAGATACTATGGCATAACCTAATGCATTATCCGACCAATAGTTGATATATATATTGTTATCTATGCAATGCTTTAGTGCCTCAGGTGTATTTCCACCCCAACTTTGAACACAACCAGATTTATATCCTAATTTTGGATTTAATTCATTTAAAGCAATCATACCTTGAGTATTAAGACAACAATTAGCAGGTATTAATTCATTAACAGGTATAATTGTAAATGTAGCATCACCAACTTTTATACTATCTGGTTCTTTATTTAGATTAAAAAGTTTATTAAAATAATATTGAGCATCTAATTCATTTTTAAAGGTTTTAATATGCCATATAGGTTTTAGTTTATATTTACCAAAATTATAGTAATTATCAAATTGTTTTAAAGATACTAAAGCATAATTTTTAATATTTTGTGTCCAGTAATTACTATAAATATTGTATTTTAAACATAATTCATTAGAAACAAATGATCCAGATTTTTGGCTCCAAACTGTTTGGTTGAATGGCAATATAGTGTTTGGATAGTCATTAATTCCAGGTTTCGGACCATAACAATTTACACCAGCAGTATTGTATCCTGGAGTCCAACTAATTACCCCACTTCTACCATTTCCACAACCACCCCCAGTTGAAGTAGTAATTGGATACTTGGCATTATTTGAATCAGACACCCAGGCAGTAAAACACCAATCTGCTCCTTGTTTTTGTGCTTTTTCTAGCTGAGCAGTTGTCGCCACTTCAGCGTTATATTTAGAACATACTTGTTTAGCCTGTTCTTTTGTATAATTGTAATTAGGTCCTACTGCAAATACCTCTGGCCCAGGTGCGGCCCAATCTCCATCAATGGAATCTGATACTAGTTTTTGACGATTATTAAAAAAATTAGTTATATCTGAATCTATTTTTGTTTTTTGCTGATTAATAGATTGAAAGTCATTTTCATTTATACATAAACAATCTGGAATAATATCACTAACCTTTACAATTCTAACAAAATCTTTATCTAATCCTAAAATACCACTATATTGATAACTTGATTCGTGTGGTAATTTTGGATTAAAAATACTACTTACATAGAGTTGAGCTTCATTTTCTGTCTTAAATGTGCCTAAATGCCATAATTCCATATTATTATATTTAGCAAATGAATTATATTTGTCTATTTTCTTTTTTGAGACTACAGTAAAACTATTCAGAAAAAGATGCCAATAATATCTGTGTATATTATTTGATATACATTTATCACTACTAAAACAAGTATGTGCACTAGGGTCTAACTTTAATATTTTAGCATCTTCTTCTTCACTACAGCAATTTATAGGAATTAAATTTTTAACAGGTATTATAAATAGGTCATCTTTTGTTATTTGTAAATTTAATTTGTCCATTTCAAAATGTTCTAATTTTTTATTTTCACCCGAATTAATATGTTTTTTAATTAAAAGTAATATAAATGGAATAACAATTATAATTAGCACCCTTTTATCTTTATTGTAATAATAAAATAATAATGTAATTAATGATATAAAAAATAAATAGGTATATATCATATATACTATTTATAATTATTTAATTTCTTGAATTAAAAATGCCATTAAGACTAAATATATTAGATATGTCAATAGATGATTTCCATAGATTATACTATTATAAATTACAAAATACATTTAATAAAATGATAAAGGAAACAGAAAAGAGAGGAATATTTATAAGAAATTATAATAAATTTTATAGTGATTATGTAAGATTTATCTATCATAATAGTGATAAAAAAAAATCATAATATAATTATATAATGTTATTAATTATATTATGTTTATTCATTGTAATTTGTGTATTTTTTTTATGTATATCTAAAAAAACTTATGAGCATTTTTTTGAAGAGAAAAATGAAGAATACACTGAATTTTACAATAAATTAACGAGTGATTCAATTGATAAGATAGATAAATGTAAATTAGTAAAACAACAAATTAATGACTATAAACAAGGAATTGAAATTTCAAAACCTATATTAAATGCTTCCTATAATTTTAATAGTAATAATTGTGAAAATAATATAATAGAGAGTCCAAAAATAGATATAAAACCATCTGATCCAGAAGCACTTAATAAATATTATGAAAAATATTGTTTTCCCAAATATGGAAAGCTTAGATATAGTCATCCATTTAGTAAATATACAGTCACGGTTGATGAAAATGGTAATAACTTATTAGATGGTGTAACTGTAGATAAAATTGAATTAAATAAAAATAATTGTAGAAATTTAGAGGAATACATTATAAATAGTAAAGATGATAAAAATAAACCTGATAAAACAATTGACGAACTGTATAATGAGTGTAAATCTAAATATAAACCATTAGAACTAGAAACACACGAAAAAATGCCATATAAATATAATCTTTCAAAGGATGGAAAATATTATCTAAATAATGAACCTTTAGATCAAGTTAAAATAGCAGTTTCTAATTGCAAAATTATAAATGATATAATTAAAAATAATAAAAATGAAATAATTGAATTAGATAATTTAAATGATGAAACAATCAAACAACTTTGTAAACGATCAGAAGAATTAAAACTAATGTGTAGTGTATATGATAAACAAAAATTATTAGAATATGGTAAAAATAAAGATATCCAACCAAAACTTTATGAATACGATCTAGGAAAAGATAAATACGAATATAGTTATTTACATCCAAAAGAGCATTATCTTTTTACAAAAAATAATATAAATTTTAGTGTTGAAAAGCAAATGGATATATGCTTTAGAAAAATGGCATTTGATAAAAAATGTGAGGCTAACGCTATTCGTGAGGCTAAAGCTATTAGTGATGCTTATAAAGATTCAAGGCCATAAGATTTTTAAACAAATCAGTTTCATATAGAAATGATCTTTAAACACTTTTTTATGATCATTATTATTTCCTCAATTAAGTTTATTATTTGTACGCTTGAGAAAAGATGTTTTCTTTGTTTGACGACTTTCTAATAAATATTTGATTAAATGATTTGTTTTTTTTGTAGCTAAATTTATATCATTTGTTTCATTACTAAAATAATTCATTAATGTATTTTTAATATATATTACACTTAATGGTGATCTAGTCTCTTTTTCTACATATTGTATAACGCCATCAGGTATTTTTATTTGAACATTCTGCATATTATTTTCTTTTAGAAGATACAATATACTGTCTTCTAATGATTTTTTCTCTTCTCTTATTTTGGTTAATTCGTTACTTAATAATCTAATATTATTATCAACCTTAATATATTTTATTAAGTTATTTTTTAATTCTTCTTTTGACATTTATATTAAAAAAAAAGATAAAAGATATAAAAAAATAACTTGTATAAAATATATTATGTTATGAGTTGGTTAAATATTGCAAAAAATAAAAACAATTTATCTTCACAATCAACTAATAGAGTTGGAAAACAAGATCAAAATGATATTCAAAAAAATTATATTCTAGAAAAATATGATTTTGATATTAATGATATAATATGGGAGTTGTTATGTGATATTAAAGAAACACCAAATTTATTAGTCACAAATAGAAATCATTATGCGTTACTCAGGAATATTTATGAAAAGCATATTGATATAGAAAGGCACCAAATGGATGAAAATAATGATGAAATAAATGATGAAACATATGAGGATTTTGTAACTTGGAATAAAAATAGATTTGCATATAATTAAATAAAAATTTAAGAATTATTTATTTAATTGTATTTGCTGTTGTAATATTGGCGGAGAAGACGAACAGCGGTTTTTAAGGAGACAGCGCGGCCACCTTGTTGTTCTTCTTCTTCATGAGAACCACCAGATTGAGCGCGTCTAGAGACACGAGGTTTGGATGGTTTAGAGACACTGTTAGATTTGTTAGTCTTACTCTTTCTTGAACCTTGTGTTAAATGGCGTTTGCCATCAGCGCCAACTTCAGTGTGATCTTGTTGCCATTGTCTTAAAGCACGAGCATTTGCTGCTCTGGCAGCTAAGCTTTTAGGGGAAGGACTGGCATATTTAGCAACACGGTCAGCACATTCTGGAGCACTGCCATCATTAAGACCAGGGTAGCATAATTTAGTGGGGTTATTTAAGAAACGCTGATTTGGTGCCATGTTTTTAGGCAAACAAGGGCTACATTTGTTACGAGACATAGCACGTTTACGAGCTCCTTCAGAACTATAAACTTTGTGAGAAAATGCACGTCTCCAAGCGTTATCAGCCTCAGCAGGATTTAATCCATCATATATACGTTCTCTGTGAGATTTACCATCAGCAGTTATTCTAGCATTTCCTAATTTTCTTCTGCTCTGTAAAGCCATCATTTTACTATTTCTAGCGCCTTTAGCGGTTTCATTTGAAACAATTTGAAATCGGGGAAGACCATCTCTTATAACATAAGCAGCTTTAGCACCATTACTTAAAGTGACTTCACCTTGAGCATCCATAACTAAAGCAGGCTCATCTTTAGCAGCACGTCTTTTGTTAGCCTCAGCTAATTCTCTTCTAGCACTTACAAGATCAAGTCTTTGAGATGCAGAACCTTGTTGTTGTTGTTGTTGTTGACTGGACATTTTTTTTATATAATTAAATAAGATAAAAAATTTGCCGTAGTATTTAAAATATATAAATATCTTAAGTTTTTAAATAAATCATACAAAAAAGCAAATAAATATTACTTTCATTCAAAAAAAATTGATATAAAATTAATTAATAAAATATATTAATAGAAATGTCCAAATCTAGAAAATCTAATATATTAAAATTTGTAAATAGTATTCCTGAAAAAAATATTGAATCAGAGATTGAGAGTATTGATGAAACAGATAAAAAATTATATCAAAAACTATCACATTTAGAACATGTTCTATTGCGACCTAGCACTTATATAGGATCAATTGAAAAAACGGTTGAAGAGGTTTTTGTTATAGATGATTCTGAACCAGATAATGTGTATATCAAGAAAAAAAGTATTGAGTATATTCCTGGTCTATTCAAAATATTTGATGAAATCTTAGTGAATGCTGAAGATCAAGAGAGACGTTTATTTTTAAAAAAAGAGGCAGGAGATAACACTGTATTCTTAGTCTCAAATATTAAAGTTGACATTGAACAAGAAACTGGACGTATAACAATTTATAATGATGGAGATGGTATTCATATTATTAAAGTAGACGAGCACGGAATTTATGCACCTGAATTAATTTTTGGTCATCTTCTAACTGGAACTAATTATGATGACAGTATTGAAAAAACAGTAGGTGGGCAAAATGGATATGGTTCTAAATTGACTAATATATTCTCAAAGGAATTTACTATTGAAACCGTTGATAAAACTAGGAATCTTAAATATACACAAACATTTACAGATAATATGAGTATTAAAAATCCACCTAAGATTATCACTTATAGTTCTAAACCTTACACGCGTATTAGTTTTATACCTGATTATACTAGATTCGGCATAAATAAACTTACACCTGATATGATTAGTTTGATGGAAAGACGTGTATACGATGTATGTGCTTGGACAAATAAATCAGTATCTGTATACTTAAATGGTAATAAACTAGATGTAAAATGTTTTGAAAAATATGTAGATTTATATATAGGTAATAAGTCAGAACATCCAAGAGTTCATCTTGAATTAAATGATCGTTGGGAAGTTATTGTTTCCTATAATGAAACATCTAATTTTGAGCAAGTTAGTTTAGTAAATGGAATCAGCACTATCAGAGGTGGTAAACATCTGGAATATATTGTTAGTCAAATTAGGGATGGTCTTGTAGACTACATTAAAAAGAAGAAAAAAGTTCAAGTTAAACCTACCACTGTCAGAAATGAATTATATGTATTTGTTAAAGCAACAATTGTAAATCCAACATTTGACAGTCAGACAAAAGAGACATTAACTACACCAGTATCTAAATTTGGTTCAACTGCCGTTATTGATGAAAAGATGATAGATAAAATAGCTAAAATTGGTATTTTAGAGAGAATAATGAATCAATTAGAAAATAAAAATAGTAAAGACTTTCAAAAAACAGATGGTCGTAAACAAAATGTAATAAGAGGAATTCCAAAATTATATGATGCTAACAAAGCTGGAACAAAAGAGAGCAAGAAGTGCACATTAATTTTGACGGAAGGAGACTCTGCTAAAACATCTGTAATTTCAGGATTAGGTCAAGATAATAGAGATTTTATGGGTGTTTTTCCTCTTCGTGGCAAATTACTTAATGTAAAAGATACAGATCAAGAAAAAATTATCAATAATGCTGAGATTTCAGCAATTAAAAAAATATTGGGATTAAAAAGCGGTGAAGTATATTCTTCAACCACAACAGAACAGGAATGGGATTTGCGTTATGGAAAGGTAATGATTCTTTGTGATTCAGATGTTGATGGTAGTCATATCAAAGGACTATTAATGAACTTCTTTCATAGTTATTGGCCGAGTCTATTAAAAGCTGGTTTTATTGTGTCTATGCTTACGCCTATTTTAAAAGCAACAAAGGGTAAAAATGTAATTAGTTTTTACAACGGAGGTGATTATATTAAATGGAAAGATGAAAATCAGGATAGTCATACTTGGACTATTAAATATTATAAAGGTCTAGGCACGAGCAATGCTACAGAATTTAAAGAGTATTTCAAGGATATGAAAATGGTAAATTATACTTGGACAGATGTGCTTAGTGATAATGCTATTGATTTAGCATTTAATAAAAAAAGAGCTGACGACAGGAAAAAATGGTTAGAAGGATACGATATTCAAAATACACTTGACTATAAAATTACAAATGTGAGCATAGAAGATTTTATTGATAAAGATCTAGCACATTTTTCAAATTATGATAATATTCGCAGTATACCGAATGTAGCTGACGGTCTTAAACCATCACAACGTAAAATATTATTTGCGGCGTTTAAAAGAAATCTCACTACTGAAATTAAAGTAGCACAATTTTCAGGTTATGTCAGTGAACATGCCGCTTATCATCACGGTGAAGTTTCTCTACAATCAACACTAATTTCAATGGCACAAAACTTTGTTGGCTCTAATAATATTTCACTATTTGTTCCATCTGGAGCCTTTGGTAGTAGAATTCAAGGTGGACATGATGCAGCAAGTGCTAGGTATATCTTTACATATCTACACCCTATAACAAAGTTTATATATCGTAATGAAGACTTACCTGTAATGGATTATTTAGATGATGATGGATTTCAAATTGAGCCAAAATATTATATGCCAATTTTGCCAATGATTTTAGTAAACGGTTCATCTGGTATAGGAACAGGATACTCTACTGATATTCCTCCACATCATCCAAAAGATATTATACAATGTTTGCTAAATAAATTAGAAGGCAAAGCTCCTATATTTATAAAACCCTGGTTTTGCGGTTTTAAAGGAACTGTAACGCGTCCTAATCCTGAATCACCTTGGGTAAATAAAGGTCAATATGAAATCATTGATGATACAACAATACAGATAACAGAGTTACCTATAGGCACTTGGACTGAAAAATATAAACAGTATCTTGAGGATAGTCTTATTGATAAGTCTAATCCTAATAAAAAGCAGTTTATAAAAAGTTATAGTGAACAATGTAGCGACACAATGATTCATTTTACTCTTAAATTAAATAAAGAAAAAATAGATGATTTGCGTTATAATTCCGAAGAATTAGAAAAACTTCTCAAGATTACAGATACTAGTTATACGAGCACTTCCAATATGTATCTTTATGATCCAACTATTAAAATTTATAAATACGCATCTCAATATGATATTATTAATGAGTTCTTTAATTTGCGTTTAGAGTTTTATCAGAAGCGCAAAGATTATCAACTTGGTGCACTATTAAATGATTTAAATTTACTCAAAGAAAAATATAGATTTATTAAAATGATAGTTGATGGTGAAATTGAGATTCGTGGTAAATCTAAATTAGGTGTAGAAGAGATGCTTCAACATCATAATTTTCTTAAACTGGCAAATATACAAGGAAAAGAAACAAGTTATGATTATCTTGTGCAGATGCCTATTTATTCACTTACAAACGAAAAATTGCAAGAATTAAAGGATAAAATGGATAAGAAACAGGTTGAATATGATACTCTATTTGTTAAAGATATTAAAGATATATGGCGAGAAGAACTCCAAGAACTTATCATTCAAGTTGATAAATATTATCTAGATTACGATCTTATCTTATCAGGTGAAGAAGCTAAACCTAAACAAGGCGGTGTTAAAGGTAGGAAGAAATAGATTCATTAGAAAAAAAAATTAAAAATATGTTTTTTTTTCCAATGAAGTAGATCCAAAGAAAATGACTGATATACAAACACAAGCTTTTTTGGAGAAGCTGGAAAAGCTACCTCATAAGACTCAGTTATGCCTAGGCCGATTACTATTAGAAATCAATGAAGTGGGATTAATCCACATAGGTGGATGTCCTTGGAGAGAGCAATATCCTGAACTTTTGGAATCAATGCCAGCTCTTAAAGAACTTGCTCCGTCAGTTCACATTGTAAAACACACAAAGGAAGGAAAGGTAGTTATGTATGCTATTCGTTGGACATATTATAAATTCTACAGGCCAAATTGTTTTCACCTACAAAATCTTTGGGATGAAATTACCCAAAAAGTGCAGGCACAACAAGGAAAAATTGATTGGACTGTTATGATTTAAAGTGTTTCAGTATCAATTTATGTTTTTTTATATAAAACAATATTTATATTACTATATATAAGCAATGGAAGAAAATATTGATACAATAACAATATTTATGGATAAATACCAAAAATTAGAAGTTCATATTCAAAATAAATTAAAAGATTTTTTTATAGAATATAAAAAACACAATAAGGAATGGAATGGACTTACTGTATTTTATAGTGATACAACAACATTTAATTTAATATATCCATTATTGCAGATATTGAGTCCAAACATTCAGACTCTTTCTATAGGAGGAGATTCAACATTTCATCCTATTTCATGGACTCCTTCACAATTTATAATTCCTGATATTATATAAAAATATGTTTTTTATATAATATAAATGCCAAAAAAATAAAGTAAAAAAGGAAATTTTCAAAAGTTTATAGAACGAAGAAGTCGTCAAAAAGAGAGAAAAATCTCAAGAGAACAACAACTTAGTAATATTTTTGAAACAGACCCTTCATTATTAACAAATGAGCAAAATTTTATTAATGATTTGTACAATGAATTATCAAAATATAATGGTGTATCAATAAGACAATTAGCAAAAACACAATATAGTGAAACATATGGATTAAATATGGTTGAAGAAATTAATAAAAATAAATCTTGGAAATGATGGATATTTTGATTCAATATGGAATTGTTTGAGAATTTTTAATTTAAAACATTTTTATACTGATTATATGATAAATGAATTAAATGAGTTATCATATGTAGAAGATGAAAATGATAGTGATAAACCAGACCTTACTCTTGAACAATTATTTACAAATATGAGTTTTATAATCTCAAAATATGATAATATTGATATGTATTCATTAATATATAATTGTGTAGAATTATATTTAAAAAATAAACCTTGTAAAATGCATAAAGGAGGAAATAAAACACAAAGTGGAGGTAGTTTGTTGGGAGGTATTATACTAATATTGATAATATTAGCTTATATTTTTGCACCACCATCAGAACCTTCTGATAAAAAATCACAAAAAAAACAGGAACAACCAGCAGAAGAAGATGAACCAAGTTTTATTCAAACTGCTTCAGAAGCCTACGTTGCTTATAAAGCTACTCAATACCTTTTCAGATCTAAAGCAACAATGAGAGATTATGATGATTAATGAAACACATATATATATTCTATATAGTAGAAGAAACCATTTTATAAAACATCATTGAAACTTTATAGATTTCAAATATGATTAATCAAAACTACTGATTTATTCAATTTTTTGAAAAAATACTTTAAATTAATGTTCTATTCAGGTAGTAATGCTAAAAAATCATTAAATAGACTCACAGCATCTTTTTCAGCATCTAAAATTATAGGAGCTATACTGTATTTTTCAGGTAATACATTAAATATATAATTATCATAAGCTTGATTTATTTTATCTATGTATCCAATGTTTATATTGGCTTCCTCTTTACGACCACGTTTCATAATACGATTTAGACAAGTATCGGTGCTTGTCTTTAAATATATTACTCTATCTGGAACCCATCCATAATCCTCTCTAATATCATTACATAATTTATATTCTAAACTATGTAGTATATTATCATCATAAAGAGATTTTCCAAATACATATTCATTAGTTAAAGGACATCTTTCTGTAATATTTATTTTATTATGATCCATCTTTTTATAAATATCTCGTTGAGATTTCATAACACGCAATTGTAAACCTAATGAATATCTAATCTTATCACGATAAAACAACTCTAACCATCCTTCATTTTTCCATTTATCTACTTCTTCTGGATAAACACATATATTATTCATATTATTTTTATAATGTATTATTACTTTTTCTAATAATGTTGACTTTCCTGAACCTATACCTCCTTCTATACTAAATATCATTGATCACTACTTATTAATGTATAAATTAATGGTTCAATTTTTTTATTTATAATTTCATTATTTATACTTATTTTATTTAATTTATTTTCTAATTCTCGCACTTTTTCACTTAGACTTAATATTACATTGTATAATTCTTGATCAGAATAATGTATTGGAACATTATATGGAATTGTGATAAAATTACACAACCAATAAGTAATTCTACTTAATCTTAAATAATATGCATCATTTGATTTATTTTTATAAAATAATCCTATTACTTTATTATCTATTATTAGAGGACTTCCTTCATTAATTTTATCTTGAACACTAACAATAATTGAATTGTCAATTATATTAGATATTTTACCTACAGCTTGTATAGAATAATTATTAATTACTTTACAATTTAAACTCAATCTTTCCATATAAATAAAATCATTGTAATTAATTATTTCATGTTTTACTACTGTATTAGATAATTCGTAATCAATAATTTTAAAAATAACAAGACATTTTGTATTATCAAATACTTCAGTTGATTTTTGCATTTCAGCTATTCTTAACTTAATATTATTATTTATTAATAACGAATAACTATTTGGATATTTATATATATCGTTAAATAAAAGTGTATCTATAATACTTAAAAAAAATTGATTACCTATGTATATACATTCAGCTAAAACATTGATTTTATTAGAATTGGCTATAATAGGATATGATATATTGTTAAATTCAAAAACCGTTTCTTTTATAATTTCTTTATTTACTTGTATATTTTTTTCATTATTTGTCATTCCTGATAATAATAATGATTTAGGATCAATGTTTGATGATTCAGGTTCTTCTAATTGTGTAAAATTATTATTGTAACTAAAAATACGATCAAACGCCATATATTATTCATTTACAAGAAATATTTAAATAAAAATTGATATAAGTAAATAAACATAATATATTTATAAGTTATGGAACAGCAACTTGAAGAGATCAAAAATTATATTGAAACACTTCATAATAAAGAAGATTCAGTTATAGAAAATGTGACTGTAAAACCCAAATTTAATGATGATAAAATGACTCTAGATATGAAAATATTACAAAATCGTATTGATAGTGTATGCATTGTTCAATATTATAGAGATTTAAAAAATGAAAGAATAAAGGCTACAAATCCTGTATATATAGATGATGAGAGTTCATTTAAAGATAAAATGGATGACATTATGGAATCTAAACCATGGACAAAATTAGATAAATTTATTAAAAAGAAAAAAATAACATATTTTGTAAATAAATTAGTAGAAACATTAGTTATAACCCCAGAAATGAAAGCAGAAGTATTAAACAAATTTATAAATATGCTTGAATTAAAGCAAATAACAAAAAAAAATATTGATTTTGATTCGTGTAATCAAATTATAAGACTGGATGAATATAAATTATTAACTGAAAATATATAGTTTATTTTTGTGATAACTCTGCTTCTAATTTAGTATATACTTTTTTAATTTTTTCAAGAGATGGTTTACAAGTATTTTTTATAGATGAAAAACTTAAATTATAAATATATAAAAATATAACAGCATAAAGCATAATCCATATAACAAAAATCTTAATAAATTCATTTTCAAATCCAATTACATTATAAAATGGTTGTGTTATAGATTCAAAAAAATTTAATATGATCAACCATATAAAACAAATAGATAATATCTTAATTCCCTCTAAAATAGCTTCCCTTACATTTCTTGTTTTACAGGCTTCTTCTGTATTTTTTATATGAAATACTATAACTAAAATTGCAACTATTAAAGATACAGTTAAATATGTAAAAAATTCAAAAGGTATAAAATAAGAATATCCCATAGAATCAGCTAAGAAAGGCATTAAAAATAATATAAAAGGTATTATTAAAGCGATTATTACAGCAAATAAATTAAAAATCATTATATATTTATAGTATTTTTTTTCTAATACTACAAATATAAATATGGATATAAAACCTAATTTAATTGACCCTATTCATTTAATAACAATAAAAAAATCATTAGCGAATGAATCTATAAAAATAATTCCTAAAAAAAAAATAGGTGGTTTTTTTTCATTTTTAAATATAAATAATAATGAACAACTTATTATATTTTTTTTAATAATTTTTTTCCTAGTTATTTTACTTTTTTTAGCAGCTAAATATAATGATAAAAAGCAAAAATTATCTAAAAAAGAAACACTACAAAATTTTGTTTATTCAATGGAAAATATAATTAATAAACAACAAATCTAATTTATAAATTATATATTAATTTAAGTTTTTTGTATATATAATTATTTGATTTACATAAAATCATAGATTAGTTTATTCTATAAATCATGGTTTCAATCAAAACTATTTTTTATTGATTTTATATGAGCTTTAAGACAGACTAACAAGATGATCTTAATTATTATATATAAGATGAAGAATCATATGTATAATATACAGTTCTTTTATCAGTGCTTCAAATTCTATGACCATTTGCTTTTATAATTATCTTAGGATCTATTTTTTTCTCGTTTTTTTTTTGATCAATATTTATAAAATACCTTAAATATATATTATATCCAATACTTGATCTGGAAAATACAATTCCTTCATCATTTACTTTTAGCTTATGTAATATATTGTAAAAATTGATATAATTAAATAATATATATAAACAAAATGGATTAGAATTTACTTAAACTAATGAAAACTGAATGGAAAAAAAAACAAATATATTCGTGAGATTATTATATAGTTTATCGTTTTACATATACTTTTATTACCATAAGAATTAATCATAATATGAATAGACATTTTTATATTGACATATATCTCAAAACAACAAAGAACATTATGCTAAATTCCATACTGTTTTATTACAAAGTTAAATACAGATGTACGATTTTTAAATATAATTGATCAAGGTGTTTATAAATGTTTGATGTTAGAAAAAAAGTAAGATAATTCAAAAACAATTCTATAAAAATAATCTAAATTTAAGAAAAAATGTAAATATCATTTAGTAAATATATTCAAATTATTATAACTTAAATAATATAAATTAGATTATAAAGTATAGAATTATTTTAAATTATAATAATATAAATGGATACATTTAATCGTTTATTAGACGATATAATTCCACATTCATTTGTTATACCTACTATTTATAGTGAATTTATACGAAATTCTTTAAATGATTATAAAGGAGATATAATCCGTAATGATATTGATAATAATAAATCATTATCGAAAATGGAAAAAAAAAATCTAATAAATGAAATAAATCGTAAAATAGTTAGTTGTTGTATGCTCGCTAGTAATTATGAGTATACAAAAATAGATATATTAGATAAAATTAATAAACAGCATATAATAACTGGTATTGTTATTTATTTTAATGAAGTTATTGCCAATAGTTCTTTTTTTATTGAAGATTATGTTAATGATGATACTCAAACTCAATATGGTGGTCGCGAAAATGAATATATGATATTTAGTTATAGTAAATTTCCTTCATTATTTTTAAATTTCAATACAATATCGTTCATAACAGGATATAATAATTTAGATACTGTATTTAACTCATACATTGATAATTATGAATTATTATATGAAAATATTTCAAAAAGAAATACTTTTCAAAATAAAACAAAAAATGAAATAAAAGATATATTTAAAAATAAAAATTTATCAGTGGATAGTATTAAATTAATAATTGAAGAAATTATTCAATATACAAATATGAATATTGTAGTATTATTAAACAATGGCACATTTTTATTAAATAAATCAATATTAAAAGACAAAATGACAATATTTGTATATTTAATTATTAATGAAGGAATCCCAAATTATTGGTCTATAATAAAATCATTAAATCTCAATGATCAGTCAATTAATGATTACAATCTATCTGAATCAAAGTCACTTATTATTAATAAAATGATTGAAGAATCTTTTAATAAAGAATCAGCACCTTTAATTCCAGATCAGAAAGATTTTACTGAACCGTTAAAAAAAATTCAATTAGACTTTTATGGAAAAAATATAATATTATTAGTAGGTAAAAGTGGAATATTATATAAAACTGTTACAAATGAAATAGTTGGAGTTATAGAATTAATTAATGGAGATTATATACCAGAAACATATGGTTTATGTAATATACAGTGGATAAAAGGATATGCTGATTTGTTATAATTTTTTATATGAAATATCATTTTTCTATAAAAAAACATAAACATATAGTATATATGACTATATCAAAAATAGGAAAATTAGATAATGGATTAGAATATATTGTCAATGTTAATAAAAGTATTTATACTGTAAGTTTAGTAATATCGGTTAAAGTAGGTTCAATTGATGAAGATATATCGGTAAATGGTATAAGTCATGTTTTAGAACATATGATTTTCAAAAGTAATAATAAATATAAGTCAAAATTTGAACTATACAAACAACTTGATAGCTTAGGAGCAAATTTTAATGCCTATACTGATAAAAATATTACAACATATTTTGTTAAAACACATTTTAATTATTTTGAGCAATTAGTTGAAATGTTATCCAGTCTTATATGTAATCCAAATGTATCCGCTGATGAATTTAACATTGAGAAAAAAGTAATAAATGAAGAGATAAAAAATTCTTATGATGAACCAAGTGATATTATATATAATAAATTATTTAGCTTAATTTATCCTAATACTCCAATTTCAAGAGATATAGCTGGCACAACAGATATAATTGATAATATGACAATTGATCAAATTAATCAACATTTAAATACTTTTTATAAATCAAATAATATGGTTATCAGCATTGTCGGAAATGTACCAGATAATTATTTGGAGATATTAAAAAAGAGCGATTTCTTAAAACCCAATCAATCCATAAATCAAATAACTATTCAACCAAAATATATATCTACTGATTCAAATCAATTAAATTTAATTGAAAAAGAGTCTTTGACTCAATATTTTTTAGGTATAGGATTTCCCCTAAAAGGACATGATGATAATGATAAATATATTATTAAATTAATAAGTTCTATATTATCAGGTTCAATGAGTAGTCGGTTATTTATGGAATTACGAGAAAAACAAGGTTTAGTATATAGTATTAAGACGGATATAGCACAATATTATCAAGGTGGTATATTTTATATTTTAACAAGTTTTGATAAAGACTATTATGCTAAAATAATTTCTATAATAATGCAACAACTAAAATTAATAATGACAGAACTTATAACAGATGATGAAATAAATGTATGGAAAAACAATATAAAAAACAGTTTAGTAATTGAATATGAAAATACCATGGAAATTGCTGATTATTATGCGAAACAGATGTTATTTTTTAGAAATAATATAACAGAATATTGGGAATTAAATGATAAATTTGCAAATATAAGTAATATTGAAATATTAAATACCACCAAAAATATATTTAATTTTAATAAAATGAAAACTATTTTATTAGGCAATTTTGGAAATGATAAAACCGATATTATTCAAAATATAACTAAGATTATTAAATCGCATTTATAATAATGTATATATATAGTTTCTTATTAATTATATATATGGATACACGATTTTGGGGACCTCCTGCATGGGTTTTACTCCATACATTAGCTTTTAATTATGATCCAAAGTATAAAGATGAATATAATATTTTTTTTTCAAATCTACAATATGTTTTACCATGTATATATTGTCGTGTAAGTTATATTGAATATATTGAGTCTTTGCCGATTTCATTTTATTTATCTTCTAGGGATGAAATGTTTAATTGGTTATACGAAATACATAATAAAGTAAATAAAAAATTACGAAGTCAAGGTTTACTTGATAAACCAGATCCTAATATAAATGAAGTTGAAGAGAGATTTTATAAAATATATAATAATATTGATAAATGCAAACATAATGATGATAGTATTATGGGATGGAATTTTTTATATTGTATTGCGTTCCTTTTCCCAGAAGAAGGTTTATATAATGCTACAACTTGTCAATATAATGGATATTGTATTTTTTTTACATATTTGGGGAAAATACTTCCTGAAAAAGGTGGATTACGTTATATTTATAATGAATATTTTCATAAAAATTCTTTATTGAACGCTTTAAGTAGTCGTGAAAAATTAAAAGAATGGGTATATGGCCTAGAACAAAAGATAAATGAAAATTTTAAAATGCAATGTAAATCATTAAGTGAAATAGAGGAGGAGATAGAAAATTATAGGGCTGGTTGTGGTGGTCCTAATAAAGATTTGAAACCAACTTGTCGTAAACAAAAATAGTAGAACAAAATATGATTCTCATTTTGTTTTACTTTATTGATATCTGTGTTTTATACTGATTAATGTAGATATAATTTGTTCAATAGGAGGATATAAATCTCTATTATCTATATTAGACAAAAGAGGTTGTAAAGGTGTAAATGGTCCTAAATCATCAGAACCCATTATATATGTGAGATCATCTAACATCATTTTATAAAATAAATAAATATCATTTTTAAAGTTATCAGTATCATATGTTATTTCAGCCATTCCAAAATCTATTACTTTTATATGCGAATTTAATAATAATATATTTCTACTAGCAATATCATTATGAACTATATTTTTACTATGCATTATTTGTATTGCTTGTGCTATTTCTATAAACCAATCTAATAAATCAGCAAGTAATACATCCTTTTTCATATTATTGCCACAATTTTCCATAATAATAAAAAAATATCCAAGTACATCATTATCACTTGTATCTTCTTTAAAATTAAATCCATGTAATCTACAAAATAATTCACTATTTTCAGCTTGTAGAATTATATTTATAAGGATTTCATTTAAAAATGGATCAATATGTTCATTATAAAATTCTCCAGATTCTATATGCTTATTTGTCCCAACATTATATTTCGATGTCTGTTTATTAAATGGGTATTTAACTGGAATCCGTTTAACTATTAGATTAAATCTATCTACATTACATAGATAAATTTCACCATATGAACCCCAATCTAAAATTTTTTCATATTTAGATGTAAATGAACACTTACTATATTTATTCACGTAATTGACAATATTTAAATATAAGTATTCTGGATTTTCCATTAATAAAGTTTGTTTTCTATTATATTGTTCTTTAAATAGCGCAATTAACGTTGATTTGCTTAATGCTGATTCAGACATATATATATACATATTAAAAATTTATATAAACTATATCTAATATATTATGGAAAATACATCAATAATAACTTATTACACCTTTTTACATTTAAAACGACCATTAATTTTATAGAAGAAACGCATATACACTATTGAATGTTAAAGTACAACAAAAAATATTTATATTTAAAAAGTAGGTGTTTACATCATTGAACATTTTTTTATTACACCAATCGAAAAGAAAAATGTCTTAAAAAAATAAAAGCCTAAGTCTTTTTATTTGTTTAATCTTATAAACATTGCATTTTTATTAAATTAATTTTTCTTTTAATAAAGCCCATTAAAAAAAAAATTATATAATGAAAAGTACACAAAATCTATTGAATAAACAGAAAAGATATAGAAATCAAAGACAAAATAGAAGTCTAGACGATTTAATCTGCTTAAAAAAGGTGATTTAGTATATGTGAAAGGTAGAGAAAACCCTGATGTATTTGGTTGCTGATAATATACGTGATTTAAAATTACATGCCAACGATATTTTCCCATATATGGTCTCATCCTATAAAAATAAAGTAAATGATAGTTTGTATATACAAATCACAAATCTAGGTAAAACAACTGTAACAAAAATACGTAAATTAGATTTAAGTAATTTAAACCAGAAAGATTCCAACTAATTTCAAGCACTGTGTATTATACTATTGACTCTGTTATAAAGATATATCTAATAAAAGAGATAATATTCAAAAAAGTGATATAAAATCAATAAAAAAAAATAATTTTGAGCAATACCCTTTATTTGTTGAATAAGATATAACTAATGGTTAAGCGGTACAAAAACAAAATCAATACGCGATTATATATTAAAATAGGTAAAAGTATAAAAGAGGAAAAATAAAAAATATAATTATTTATTAAATGATTTACTTGCTAATAATTTCTCATCTAATTGATCACACTTAAAACATAAATTACCTTTTTTAATCAAGCAAATTGACGAAAAATTTTCTTCTTCATCATCAATTTATAATTTTAATATATATTATCAAAAATATTATTAAGATTATAATATGTAGTATTATTCCAATCAGGCATAGTATATTTTGATATATTGACATTTCATCTTTTTCTATTATAGTTTTGATTTTTATTAATTCATATTTACAATATATTTGCTAATCTTAATAATTAATTTTAGAATTATTTATATTCATAATATAATTTATATTATTTTATATATATATATATATAAATTAAAATGCCTACAAGTATAAAAAATATTCTGAAAAAAGGTAATACGCTCAAAAGTAAGAATAATTTGCGTAAATATAGCATAACCTTACAAAGTAAAAATAATAGACAACAAAAAGCTGGATGTTCAAGAAGTAGAAAAATAAGAGGTGGAAATCATAATTTAATTCATATTTTATATGTGTTAGGTACAAAAAATCAACCATATCAACTTCAAGTAATAGCAATGAGTAAAAGTATTAAAAATTTACATATGTTTGCTAAGGATTTACCAAAAAATTTATTATATCGAGATACAAAAAATCAATCAATTTTAAAATCTAGTATGGCAATAGATACAATAGAATTAGATAATCCAAATACATCACATAATTGGCAAAATGTAAACTTACAAGATGTTGATAGACTAATTTATAATGGAGATTATGATGGCTCTATTGAAGATATTGCGGAGGTGTTATATTACACATTCGATAAGTCATCTCCTATAACAGGTGTTGTAGGTGCCGTTTATTCAACTAATGTATCTGGTTCTGATGGGCAAATGATGACTGAATTAAATATTAATTTTAGTAAGGCATTATCATTATTACGTTTTTATGACCCTATAGATTTTACTGTAAATGTAACTGATCATAACATATCTTTACATAAAGTTAAATCAGAAGAAGTTGAACGGTTTCAAATACACATTTTATATGTGTTAGGTACAAAAAATCAACCATATCAACTTCAAGTAGTAGCAATGAGTAAAAGTATTAAAAATTTACATATGTTTGCTAAGGATTTGCCTGGTAAATTAAGTTATCCACCCTCTGCTTACAGCTATTCGTTTTATAGAGATCCTAAAACCGGATATGAAGTACAAAATAGATATAATAAAAATCAAGATATTTTAATGACTAATATGGCTATAGATACAATTGAATTAAATAATTCAAATACATCACATAATTGGCAATATGTAAACTTACAAGATGTTGATAGACTAATTAAAAATGGAGATTATGACAAAAGAGATTACTTTGAAATAGATGAAAAGGGATACAGCCGCTTTGGAAGAGGATTATATTACAGGTTAGATAAATCATCTCCTATTACAGGTGTTGTAGGTTCCGTTTATACAGTTGATTGGTGGATCAATAACACCTCTCGCTATGATGACCGTGATGGAGAAATGAGGACTGATTTTGGTAATTTTGATAACGCAATATCATTATTAAAAAATTATGACCCTATAGATTTAACTGTAAATGTAACTGAGCATAATGTATCTTTAGAGGCAGCGAAACCAAATCAAAAAATAGATGCTACTCAAAGTGCTTTAACTGATCATAATGTATATTTAGAGGAATGGAAATCAGCTCAAAAAATAGATGCTACTCAAAGTGCTAGTAAATTATCTGAATTACAATTAGACAATAATACAAAAAAGTTGGTTTCACAAGGTAAGATATCCATGGCACAATTAAAAGATTTAATACTTCAATACAGAGATAGAATACCAGAACTTCTCAAAGAATTTACACCAGAATATCTATTTCAAACAGGCTTATTCAGTTATGGCGATCTTAAACCATATATTAAAGAACAATATAGTAAACAGTATTTAGAATTAACAAAAGATTGTAAAAAAAATTGGAAAAGACAAACTAATTTAGATTGTAAATTTATACCTGATACTTTTCCTAAATATTTTACAACTGCCTATATATCAGGGAATAAGGGTAGAGTAGTTAATGAAACTGAAAGGTATCCACAAAAAGAGTAGAAAAAGTAAACTTATTCAATATTATCTACTAAGTAGTTTATAATAAAATATTTTTTTATTTATATAATAAAATTGACTATTTATTAATTTTATTATATATATATATATATATAAATGCGTAAAAATATGAATACTCGCAAAAGTTTGAATAATAGGCAACTTAAATCAAAACGTTCTAAAATTAGAAATTATAAAGGAGGTAATCAGACTCAAATACACATTTTATATGTGTTAGGTACAAAAAATCAACAAAATCAACTTCAAGTAGTAGCAATGAGTAAAAGTATTAGAAATTTACATATGTTCGCTAAGGATTTACCAGAAAATTTATTGTATCCAGATTCAAGAAATCAAGCAATTTTAGAATCTAGTATGGCAATAGATACAATTGAACTAAATAACCTAAATACATCTCATAATTGGCAACATGTTTCATTACAAGAAATTGATAGCAAAATATCAAGTGGAATCTATGATGGCTCTATTGAAGATATTGCGGAGGTGTTATTATATTACACATTAGACCGATCCTCCCCTATAACAGGTGTTGTAGGAGCAGTCTATTCAAATGATGTACCAGGATCTGATGGACAAATGATGACTGAATTTGGTAATTTTAGTGACGCATTATCATTATTAAATAATTATGAACCTATGGAGTTAAAAGTAGATGTGTTAGATCATAAGCTGTCTGTTAATAGTCCATCTAAAGCACTGCGCGAACGGTTAGACTCAGGAAAAGCAACAATAAAAAGTCTTAAATCTGATGGATACAAAATAGATAAATTTAAAAATATAGGAATATCCCCATTAGAACTATATAATGGGGGTTACACCTTAGAAGAACTACTATTATATTATACAATACCCGAATTAATAGAAGGGGGACTTAGTTATAAAGAATTACGCAGAGACCGAAAAGCGTTACAACCTTATTTTAAACTTCTAAATCTAAAACCATCAGATTTAATAGAACAAGGTTATAAGAACGAATTAAAATATTATTTTAATATGAAAGAATTATATGATAGTGGAATGACAGTAAACGAAATAAAAGAATTATATTCTCCTCAGAGAATGGATAAACTTGAGTGGTATACTGATGATAGGTATGTTTTACCAGCCTTAGCAAAATTTTTGAAACCTACCCAACTCCGGGGCGATTATGTACCAGAAGATATTAGCAAATATTATACACCAAAACAATTATATGAAGATGGATTTTCAATTAAAGATTT